>Ga0302296_1000307_pt1 | contig 42123 bp, 31 predicted proteins | sample III_Fen_N3_1_FD_194546 | JGI IMG/M metagenome (GOLD analysis project Ga0302296, IMG submission 194546) | Peat permafrost microbial communities from Stordalen Mire near Abisko, Sweden - III_Fen_N3_1 | ecosystem: Environmental > Terrestrial > Soil > Wetlands > Permafrost | place: Sweden: Abisko... | reverse complement strand
CAACACTTTCTGCGGCTTTACCTGCCAGCCCGAACCGCGATGGTTTTGGAAAAACAGAAGTAAAGAGTTGCGGGTTACAGGTTACGGGATGGAACTCATAACCCGAAACCCGAAACATTTTCTCCATCCATCGGAAATCTGAAAAATTGTAAATTGTTTAATTGTAAATGTTTATGCAGTTTTTTACCGAAATACAAATTCCTGAATTTCAATGGAAGATGGATTATTCGAAGAGCATGATGTTCTTCGGTTCCTGTTTTTCTGAAAACATCGGGCAGCGGCTCATCGATTTGAAATTCAAGGTGGATATGAATCCTTTCGGCATTTTGTATAATCCCGAATCGATTGCCAACAGCCTGAAAATAATCATCGAAAGCCGAATTTTTTCGGAAGATGACCTTTTTTGTGACCAGGGAATTTGGAACAGCTTTTACCACCATAGCCGTTTTTCGGATGTTGATCAGCAAGCGACTCTCGGGAAAATCAACAATCGCATTTTATCCTCGAACGAATTCCTGAAAAAAGCCGATTTTCTGGTTATCACCTTCGGCACAGCCTGGGTGTATGAACTCGTGAAGACGGGACAAATTGTTTCCAACTGCCACAAAATTCCTGCCTCTGAATTTAAACGATTTCGGCTCGAAGTATCAGATATTATTAATGTTTACGTCGAATTGCTGGAACAAATCTGGAAGTTCAATCCTGGGTTAAAGGTTATTTTCACGGTAAGTCCGATTCGCCACTGGAAAGACGGCGCTGTTGAAAATCAGGTAAGCAAAGCAACACTTTTGCTGGCTATCGATCTGCTGGTGAGTAGATTTGGTAGGCAGAAATGCAACTATTTCCCGTCGTACGAATTGATGATGGATGAGCTACGCGATTACCGGTTCTATGCGGAAGATATGCTGCATTTAAGTCCGGTTGCGGTTGATTATATTTTTGAGCGATTTTGCCAGGTTGCGGTTACTGAAGAAAGCCTGAAAGTAAGTAAAGAAGTGGTGAAAATTTTGAAAGCCTCGATGCATCGGCCATTCAATAATTCAACTTCGGAACACAACAAGTTCATTCAGGCAAATTTACTCGAAATCGATAAGCTGACAGAACGGTTTCCCTTTCTCAATTTTTCGGTTGAACGAACTTATTTTGAGCAGGAGATGGAGCGTTTTCTGAATTCAGAAATCTAATTTGTGGTAGTATTATTTTTTTACTTTTTACTTTTTCCTTGAATTTATGAAGGTACTGATGTTTGGATGGGAATTTCCACCCCATATTTCCGGAGGATTAGGCACAGCCTGTTACGGACTGACAAAAGGGTTGTCCGGGTTCAGCGACGTTGACGTGACCTTTGTGGTTCCGAAAGCTTGGGGCGATGAAGATCGTTCAAACATTACTTTGTTGGGAGCTGACCATGTTCCGGTGATTCACAAACAAATTCAATTTACCGAAGTAGAATCGAAAGTGGAATACTACCAACTTCATTCTGAATTGATTCCCTATCTGGGCTCGATTGAGTTTTACGAACTGAAATCGAAAATTACTTCCGGAGAAAAACGACTGGTAGAAACCACCGTTGATGGTAATTTTCTTTTTGGAGGTGATTACGGTCCAAATCTTTTTCAGGAAATACGCAACTATGCCATTGTCGCTGAAACAATTGCCCGCGAACTTGATTTTGATGTGATTCACGTGCACGATTGGATGACTTTCCCGGCGGGAATGGCTGCCAAACGCATTTCGGGTAAACCTTTGGTTGTTCACGTTCATTCAACCGATTTCGATCGAAGTGGATGTCAGGTGAACCCTGCAATTTGCGCCATCGAAAAGGAAGGCATGGAAAACGCCGACAAAATCGTTGCTGTAAGTAACTTGACCAGAAACATCATTGTCAGTAATTATCATATCGATCCGGAAAAAGTAACCACTGTTTATAATGCTGTGGAGCCTGTTTTTCCTGAAGAGAAGCCGAGATCAAAAAAGAGCGATTCAAAAAAAACCGTAACTTTCCTCGGACGGATAACACTTCAGAAAGGTCCTGAATATTTCATTGAGGCGGCCAGCCTGGTCCTTCAGAAAATGGAAAATGTATGTTTTATCATGGCCGGTAAGGGCGACCTGTTGAACGCGATGATAAAACGCGCTGAACAACTGAATATATCTGACCGCATTCTTTTCCCGGGTTTCCTGAAAGATTGCGAAGTTCACGACTTGTTTCGCGAAAGTGATGTTTTTGTGATGCCTTCGGTGTCGGAACCATTTGGCTTGGTTTCGCTTGAAGCTATGCAGGCTGAAGTTCCGGTTATCATTTCACTGCAGTCAGGCGTATCAGAAATACTGAAAAATGTAATCAAAGTTGATTACTGGGATGTTCATTTCATGGCCGATGCCATCTGCGATTTGTTGAATGATCAGACCCTCGGAAACAAGCTCCGGAAAAAAGGAAAAGAGGAAATAAAAACGTTGATCTGGGAAAAATCGGCATCGAACGTTCGTAAAATATACCTCCGATTATTGGACAAATTTGCCTTGGAACAATTGAAGCAATAATGGAAACGATTAATTTACATACAGATGATTTAATGTCCTTTTTACATTAAGTATTTCAGAATAAATGTTTTTTTGACTTCTTTTGTGTTATTCTGTTCAGAGAAGATTTGATAATTTATCAGCTAGATACAGAAGAAAACTTGAAAAACGTTAGAATTTAAAACTTTCAATCGTGGAACAACCAATTTGGAAAAAGTTATTTGTTGAGTCAAATATCCCTGAGAAATTGACTTCGTTAAAAGAGATAAGCCGTAATTTATGGTGGGCATGGAATACCGAAGCGCGCGATTTGTTCCAGTACATCGATGCCGATATTTGGGAAGAATGCGAGCATAATCCAATTCTTCTGCTCGAAGAGGTGAATTATCAGCGTTTGCTGGAGCTTGAAAATGATGAAGAATTTTTGCTGAAAATGCACCAGGTTTCATCTTCATTAAGCAAGTACCTGTCCGATCGCAAGGAGTTAAAAGGGCCATCAGTTGCCTATTTCAGTATGGAATACGGCTTGCACGATAGCCTTAAAATCTTTTCAGGAGGCCTTGGTATTTTAGCCGGCGATTACCTGAAAGAAGCCAGCGATTCGAAAGTGAGTCTGGTGGGCGTTGGTTTGTTATACCGTTACGGATATTTCCGTCAAAACATTTCGATTAATGGAGAACAACTTTCGAATTACGATGCTCAACAGTTTTCGAAAATACCGGTACAGCCAACGTATGACAAGGATGGCAATTGGGTCACTATTCAGGTTGAATATCCCGGTCGTACGGTTTCTGCCCGCATTTGGCAGGTAAGCGTAGGCGCTGTTAAACTGTTCCTGCTTGATGCCGATTTTGAAGCCAACTCGGACGAAGACCGTTTTGTTACCCACCATTTGTATGGCGGCGATAACGAAAATCGTTTAAAACAGGAAATGGTCCTTGGACTTGGAGGTATTCGAGCCCTGAAAAAATTGGGCTATCAAATGGATATTTATCATTGCAACGAAGGTCATGCCGCCATGATCGGATTGGAGCGAATGGCTGATTTTGTATCCGAAAAAGGTTTGGTGTATGCCGAAGCCAAGGAAGTTGTTCGTGCTTCAACTCTTTTTACCACCCACACGCCGGTTCCCGCCGGACACGATTCATTCCATCAGGATATGTTCAGACGCTACATGGACAAATACCCGGCGAGGATAGGAATTAGTTGGGATGACTTTGTGGGGCTTGGAAAAGCTGAAGTTTATGAGGACCATTTCAATATGAGTTACCTGGCTTGCAACATGTCGCAGGGAATTAACGGCGTGAGTATGTTGCATGGCGATGTTTCAAAAGAAGTCCTCAGTCCGCTGTACAAGGGGTTTCTTTCGGAAGAACTGGAAATTGGTTATGTAACAAACGGTGTACATTATGCAACCTGGGCCGCCAAGGAATGGAAAGAGTTGCATCAGAAATATTTTGGCAAGAATTTCCCTGAAGATCAGCTTGATTTCGATTTGTGGAACAAAATTTACAAAATTCCAGACGAAGAAATTTGGAGCATGAAACAAACTCTTCGTTTAAAAACAATCGGATATATCAAACAACGGTTCACCAATACCTGGATTAACCGCAACGAAAATCCAAAATTGATATCTGAAGTTTTGGGTAAGCTCAATCCGTATGCGTTAACCATTGGTTTTGCCCGTCGTTTTGCCACGTATAAAAGAGCTCATTTGCTGTTCAGAAACCTCGACCGCCTGTCAAAATTGGTGAACGATCCTGCACGTCCGGTTCAGTTTCTTTTCGCCGGGAAAGCACATCCTGCCGATAAAGCTGGTCAGGATTTGATTAAATACATTGTCGAAATTTCGAAACGTCCGGAGTTCCTCGGAAAAATACTTTTTGTTCAGAATTACGACATGAACCTTGCTAAAATGATGCTGCAAGGTGTCGACATCTGGATGAATACGCCGACCCGCCCGCTGGAAGCATCCGGAACCAGCGGTGAAAAGGGCGTAATGAACGGAACAATTCACTTTTCGGTACTTGATGGCTGGTGGGTTGAAGGTTATAAAGAAGGTGCCGGATGGGCTCTTCCCCAGGAAAACGATTACGATGTAACCGAACTTCAGGATGAGCTGGATGCTGAAAAGATTTATAATATTTTTGAAGAAGAAATATTACCGGCATTTTATACGCGCGACACCAACGGGATTCCTAAAAAATGGGTATCGTTTATTAAAAACACATTTGCCCAGGTTGCCCCGAATTTCACTACAGCCCGCATGATCCGCGATTATCAGGATCGATATTACCGGCCTCAGGCAGAACGCACTGCCCGACTGATTGCTGCTGATTATAAGCTCGCCAAAGAAATTGCCAAATGGAAACTGGATGTTTCTTCGGTGTGGAGCCAAATCGAGGTGAAAAATGTCCAGATTAGCGATGGAATTACCAATGTTTTGCAAATTGGAGAAGAATATCCCGCCAGTGTGCTTGTTGATTTGAAAGGACTTTCTCCTGAAGATGTGGGGGTTGAAATGGTAATTACCGAAAACAAGAAGGACAGCTTGCCTAGTCTGATTGAGTGTATGCAATTTAATGTTGAAAGCATTGAAGGTTCGTTGGTTACTTATAAGTTGAATCTTCAACTGATGAATGCTGGCGCGTTTGAATATGCGGTTCGTATGTATCCAAAAAACAAGGAATTGCCACATCGGCAGGATTTTCAATACCTGAAATGGCTTTAGGTAGTTATAAGTTGAAAATTATAAGATAAAAGTAAGAAAGGTAGCCAAAAGCTGCCTTTCTTACTTTCTGGCCTGAAAGGATTTATTCTCTTTCTTGATGACCGGATCACTTCTGTATTTTGTTTGAAATGTTCAAAATGATTGGTTACTTTTGAGAAAAATATAATAGTGATGGACACAATTATTGTTACCCCAAAAAATAAGAATTCAATCCCTTTTTTGAAACATTTGTTAACCAATCTGAATGATGTTGAAAAGGTTGAGGTGGTTAACTTGCCCAATGACAAAACAGAAGAAAGCATTAAGGCAGGACTTCAGGATTTGAAAGATATCATTTCCGGGAAAGTGAAAGGGAAGTCATTAAAGCAACTCCTAAATGATGACTGAAATAATCTCTACTCCAGAGTTTGATAAAGAGTACAAGCGTTTAAAGAAAAAGTACCGCTCATTGCCGGATGATTTGGCTAATCTGGAACAAGAGTTGATTAAAAACCCCAACTTGGGGATTGATTTAGGCAACAATTTCCGAAAAGTACGAATGGCCATTAAAACTAAAAACAAAGGGAAAAGTGGTGGCGCAAGGATAATAACTTACTCGTTAGTTGTAAGCATTATTGATGAGTTAATCGTGCTTGTGACCATTTACGACAAAGGAGAGGAGCAAAGCATTTCTGATGCAAAGATTAAGCAAATTATTAAAAATTTTGGCTTTTAGCCTTGTCGATCTACCGATTACAACAATCCAAAGCAAATCTGAAGTTAGTTTTATTTCAATGGAATTTAGTTCAGTGGTGTAAACCGCAATTCATTTTCTACAAACATTTGTTGTTTCTGACTTCTGCCCGTACAAAAGAACTCGATTACTTTTTTCGAAAGATGAAATACCTGAAATGCTGTGCCTCTTTGAATTTATACAGCAAAAGAGAAACCCGGACTCATCTGTTGTTCCGGGTTTTTCTTGAAACGTTATGAGTCAAGTCGGTCTGTCGGTGGCAGGCTATAAAATACACCTCATGTTTGTATGAACTGAATCAGGTTGAGACAATTTACACCTCGTGTTGGGGCCAACTGAAAAAATAGAGCTCGTTTACACCTCGTGTTTATATGAACTGAATCAGGTTGAGACAAAATACCCCTTATGCCGGAGCCTGCATTTGGGTGCGGAGATTTTTAATCTCCGAATTTAGTGCGATTAAAAATCGCAACACCCGTTGCGACTGATCACTGTTCCCTTTTCCCCAATGACTTTTTCCAACTGCGTCTGAACTGATCACTGTTTCCCTTTTCAACTGTTTCATATTTCGGATTATACTGTCAAACAACATTTGGTTGGTTGACAGTATCGGCGCATTAATTAGTACATTGGAAAGCTCTAAGTTACCTTTCAATACGATTAATTAACCGCAACTTCTGTTGCATAAATTCAAATAATTATGAATCCTATTTTCTGGATGGTGCCCGTTAGTTCTGCTCTGGCACTGCTTTTTGCATGGTTTTTCTTCCAGCAAATGATGAAGGAAAGCGAAGGTACTGATACGATGAAGAAAATCGCCAAACACGTTCGCGACGGTGCGATGGCCTACTTGCGACAACAGTATAAAGTTGTTTTTAGGGTTTTCTTGATTTTGACTGCATTGTTTGCCATTATGGCTTATATTTTAAAAATCCAAAATCCTTGGGTGCCATTTGCCTTTCTTTCGGGTGGTTTTTTCTCTGGATTAACCGGGTTCTTCGGAATGCGGACCGCCACCTATGCATCAGCCCGCGCTGCCAATGCGGCTCAACGTTCGCTGAACGATGGATTGCGAATTGCTTTCCGTTCAGGAGCGGTAATGGGCCTCGTTGTTGTGGGTCTTGGATTATTTGATATCTCGATGTGGTTCTATGTTTTGCAGTTCATCATCGGGGCGCTTGACACAACTACCAATGGCGCTATTGCTGCCGATCCTTCGATGAAATTGATCATCATTACCACTACAACCCTTACGTTTGGCATGGGCGCTTCGACCCAGGCTTTGTTCGCACGTGTGGGCGGTGGTATTTTCACCAAAGCTGCCGATGTAGGCGCCGATCTGGTTGGTAAAGTGGAAGCCGGAATTCCGGAAGACGATCCGCGCAACCCCGCAACCATTGCCGATAATGTGGGCGACAATGTTGGCGATGTTGCCGGTATGGGCGCCGACTTGTACGAATCGTATTGCGGCGCAATCCTTTCGACTGCCGCTCTGGGGGCCACGGCCTTTGTAGCTTCAAATCTGACCGCTATCGGTATCAATGTGAATCCGGCCGACAGCTTTACGATACAGTTTAATGCGGTTATTGCTCCCATGGTTATTGCAGCGGTTGGTATCATTCTTTCCATCCTTGGAATCTTCTTGGTAAGAGCCAAGGAAGGCGCTTCACAGAAACAATTGTTAAGCGCCCTCGGACGTGGGGTCAACATCAGTTCCATCGGAATTGCCATTTTCTCGTACCTGATTCTTCGGTATTTGGCCATTCCGAATTACTTCGGAATCTGGGGTTCGATGATGGCTGGTTTGCTTGGCGGAATTGGAATTGGTAAAATCACGGAATACTATACTTCTTCAGGTTTCAAGCCAACGAGAATGATTGCGGAATCGACCAAAACAGGTCCGGCCACTGTAATCATTTCGGGCATTGGTACCGGCATGATTTCAACTGCGATTCCGGTACTTATCGTGGGAACTTCGATTATACTGGCCTTCCTTTTTGCCGCCAATTTCAATTTCAGTAATATTAGCTTTGGCTTATACGGTATTGCAATTGCTGCGGTCGGTATGCTTTCAACGTTGGGAATTACCCTGGCTACGGATGCTTATGGACCTATCGCTGACAATGCCGGTGGTAATGCCGAAATGAGCGGTTTGGGCGAAGAAGTTCGCAAACGTACCGATGCGCTCGATGCCCTGGGAAATACAACTGCCGCAACCGGAAAAGGATTTGCAATTGCTTCGGCTGCGTTAACGGCGTTGGCTCTTTTGGCTTCGTACATCGAAGAAACTAAAATTGCCATTGCCCGCATTCCTGAAAAAGTTGCTGCCTTTACGCAATATGCCCAGGCCAACCATTTCGTGAATGTGAATATCCACAAAGCGAGCATCCCCGAAATGATGCAGTATTTGCACCTTGATATTATGAATCCACGGGTTTTGGTGGGCTGTTTCATAGGTTCAATGGCAGCTTTCCTGTTCTGTGGCTTAACCATGAATGCTGTTGGACGTGCAGCCCAAAAGATGGTCGAAGAAGTTCGCCGTCAGTTCCGCGAAATCAAAGGTATTTTAACCGGAGAAGGCGAGCCGGATTATGCACGTTGCGTTGAAATTTCGACGAAAGGGGCGCAGAAAGAAATGTTATTCCCTTCGCTGCTCGCCATCTTTATACCAACTGCAACAGGTGTTGTTTTTGGCGTTTCGGGAGTCGTTGGCCTGCTTCTGGGCGGCACTTCAACCGGATTTATCCTTGCTATTTTCATGGCTAATTCGGGTGGCGCGTGGGACAATGCCAAAAAATTCATCGAAGAAGGTAATTTCGGCGGAAAAGGTTCTGATTGTCACAAGGCAGCTGTCACCGGCGATACGGTTGGCGATCCGTTTAAAGATACTTCAGGCCCGTCGTTAAACATCCTGATTAAACTGATGAGCATGGTTTCGATTGTGATGGCCGGGGTAACTGTCGCCTATAGTCTGATGTAATCTTTTGTTGATTCGGTAAAGCCTACACAGGACTTTGTTCGTCTGATTTTATACTAACGAACATAAAGGCCGTTCTCTTTTTGGGGAGCGGCCTTTCCTTTTTACATGGGCATGTTTTATTCTGAAACGAATCTCAAAATAGATACTTTCAAAGATAGATAGCCTCAACAACCATGTTAATGTTAATTAATTATTAATTGCTGTTTTCTTGTTGTAAAACAGCATTTGGATAAATCGCTCTGTCAATTAATTGGAAATCTGGATGGATGAGTTGTTTGAATTTCCAATGAACCGGGTATTTTATCAAGACGGGCACTCGAAAAATAACAAAAGTACACGGAAGAAATTACTTTTAGATTGGCAAAAATTTGATGCCTAAAAGGAGGGTCTGAAAATAAATAGACACTTCTTTTTGGTGACATGGTTGTGTTTTATGAGGGTGTAAAATAGAGGGAGAGTGAAAAATTAGATAATACATAATACTAATCAACTATATATTCAAAATAAAACCATTAACCATTTTTTCTATTGTTATGAAACGTATAAAACAATTTTTTCTATTTATGGCTTTCCTCCTGTTTTCAGGTTCGCTGTGGGCAGGTGAGGCAGATCTGAAAATTCCGGATTTGCACGAAGGTCATTTTCCGTATTTTTTTAATTTGTCGGCCTGGCAGTTACTGTTTTATGGCTCATGGGTAATCGTGGGAACATTGGGTATTAGCCTTTACCTGAGAAATCAAATCAAAAAACTACCGGCTCATCGTTCGATGCTGGATGTATCCGAAACTATTTACAAAACTTGCAAGACTTACTTGCTTCAGCAGGGAAAATTCCTGGCTATTTTGTTTGGCATCATCTCGGTAGCCATGACGTTCTACCTGATCATGGCAAACCGCAATCCCGAAGGAGGGCATAATGCCATTCCAACGGTTGTTACCATTGTTCTTGTGCTGCTTTTTTCGGTGATCGGAATTGGTGGATCATATGCAGTGGCTTGGTTTGGTGTTCGGTTAAACACGTATGCCAACTCAAGAACTGCCTTCGCTTCGCTGAAAAAGAACCCGTGGGACATCGTGAATATCCCGTTACGCTCCGGAATATCTATTGGATTATTCCTGATTTCGCTCGAATTGGTGATGATGGTTTTCATCTTGCTCTTTGTCCCGCGCGAAATTGTAGGTTTCTGTTTTCTTGGGTTTGCCATTGGTGAATCGTTGGGAGCATCCGCCTTGCGTATTGCAGGTGGTATCTTTACCAAGATTGCCGATATTGGTTCCGACCTGATGAAAATCGTCTTCAAAGTAAAAGAAGACGACCCGCGTAATCCAGGTGTTATTGCCGACTGTACCGGCGACAATGCCGGCGATAGCGTTGGCCCGACGGCTGACGGTTTTGAAACTTATGGTGTAACCGGTGTTGCACTCATCACATTCATCACATTGGCCATTCCTGATGTGCAGTTGCAAGCCAAACTGATCGTTTGGATATTCGGAATGCGTTTCCTGATGGATATTTTTTCAGGAATTTCTTATTTTATAAACCAGGCAATTTCGAAAAGGAAATATGCAAACCTGTTGGATTTTGATTTCGAAGAACCGCTTACCCGCCTGATCTGGATAGCTGCTACAACTTGTATTTCAATCAGTTTTATCATGAGCTATTTCCTGATTGGCGATTTGCCTCAGGGCTTGTGGTGGAAGTTGGCTTCAATTATCAGTTGCGGAACCTTAGCAGCTGTCTTAATTCCTGAATTCACCAAACTTTTTACCAGTGCAAAATCGAAACATGTGAATGAAATTGTCACCGCTTCGAAAGAAGGTGGCGCTTCGTTAACAATTCTTTCGGGCATTGTAGCCGGTAATTTTTCAGCCTACTGGATCGGTATGCTTTTGGTTGGTTTAATGTCGGTAGCTACTTTCATTAGCCAATTGCCCGGAATGGAACAGATACAATACGTGAGCATATTTGCTTTCGGACTTGTTGCGTTCGGGTTCCTTTGTATGGGTCCGGTAACGATTGCTGTTGATAGTTACGGTCCTGTTACCGACAATGCACAATCGGTTTACGAGCTTTCTCAAATCGAACAGATTCCAAATATCAAAGAAGAAATTCTTCGCGATTTTGGCTTCGAACCAGATTTCGAGAGGGGAAAACATTATCTGGAAGCGAACGATGCTGTGGGGAATACCTTCAAAGCAACGGCCAAACCTGTACTGATTGGCACGGCGGTAGTTGGAGCAACAACCATGATTTTCTCCATCATCCTGTTGCTGAAAAAAGAAGGAATGTTAAACCTTGAATTGACTCAGGCACCTGTGCTTTTAGGCTTTATAACCGGCGGAGCAATGATTTTCTGGTTTAGCGGAGCCTCTATTCAGGCAGTGACAACGGGCGCTTATCGGGCAGTGGAATTCATCAAAAAGAATATCAACCTCGATAAAAAAGAAGCCGACATTGACGATTCGATTGCTGTTGTAAAAATATGTACCCAATATGCCCAAAAAGGTATGTGGAATATTTTCATTGTCTTGATGACTTCCACCTTGGCCTTCGCGCTCTTCAATCCAAACTTTTTCGTGTCGTATCTGATTTCGATTGCCATTTTTGGTTTGTTCCAGGCTATTTACATGGCCAATGCCGGAGGTTCGTGGGACAATGCCAAAAAATTCGTAGAAGTTGATCTTGGCGAGAAAAACACTCCTCTCCACGAAGCGGCTGTAATCGGCGATACGGTTGGCGATCCTTTTAAAGATACGACTTCCGTGGCCCTCAACCCGATCATCAAATTTTCAACATTATTCGGTTTGCTGGCTGTCGAAATTGCCGTTTCAATGTCGACTGTTGTCGATGGTGTGAAAGGGTACCGATTATCGCATCACATTGTTGCCGGGGTTCTTTTAATTATTTCAATGGTGTTCGTTTATCGTTCGTTCTATGCCATGCGCATTAAAAACGGTGATTAAATAGTTGCCTCAATTTATAGGTTGAAGAGGCTTTCTGTAAAACAGGAAGCCTCTTTTTTTACCATTTTGCTGAACAAAAGGGGCAAGGATCGGGTTAATTGATAAATGGAAAACACTAAAACGATAGAACATGGCAGATTTATCATCAACCTACCTGGGCGTTAAATTGAGAAACCCAATTATTTTGGGCGCCAGTAACCTTGTTTCAAAACCTGAAGCGATAAAAGAGCTTGAAGAAGCCGGAATTGCTGCGATTGTTTACAAGTCGCTCTTCGAAGAACAGATTCAACTCGAAAGCCTTCAGTTTGATGAACAACTCAACGAATATGCCGACCGGAATTCAGAAATGACGAAGCTTTTTCCTGACATTAAATACGCGGGTCCCAAAGAACATTTGTTCAACCTAAAAAAGCTAAAGCAAAGCACTTCGGTGCCGGTTTTTGCCAGTTTGAATGCCATTTACGAATCAAGTTGGATTGAATATGCCAAAGCATTGGAAGAAACCGGAGTGGATGGTCTCGAGCTAAATTTGTATGCCACACCTGGATATTTCGAAGTTGATGCCTCTTCTATTGAGAATAAGCAGATTCAGATTGTAAAGAGTGTGAAAAAGGCGGTTAAAATACCAATTAGTGTGAAATTAAGTCCATTCTATACCAACACTTTGAATTTTGTTAAGCAATTGGATGAAGCCGGTGTGGATGGTTTTGTGCTGTTTAACCGGTTTTTCCAGCCTGAAATTGATATCGAGAAGGAAGTGTTCGATTTTCCATGGGAACTAACTCAGCCACGTGATCATCATTTATCGTTGCGGTATGCCGGGTTACTTCATGGAAATATTGAAGGCAGCATTTGTTCCAGCCGGGGAATCTATTCGGCCAGCGATGTGATTCGTTTGCTGCTTGCCGGAGCCGATGTGGTACAGATTGTTTCGGCCATATATAAAAACAAGCCGGTATTTGTTAAAACGATCCTGTCTGAACTTCAGGCATGGATGGACCAGAAAGGCTATAAAACCTTAGACGACTTCCGTGGAAAATTGTCGCGAAAGAACCTCGAAGATCCCTTCACCTATCAGCGTGCTCAATACGTTGATATCTTAATGAATTCGGAAGAGATATTCAAAAAATATCCGATGAAATAATAAGTCGGTGCAGATAAGCAAAAAGCGAAAGACAGAATCCGAACCGGAATTCTGTCTTTCGCTTTTTGCTTTACAGTTTGCCATGTCAATCTGAGCATAATGCGTTGAAATAAAATTGTTTAATGCAATCGAAGGTTCAGGAAAAATGATTTATATTTGGATAGTTTCATGTAATAAACCATTCAATCACAAGGATTTCATTAACCCAAAATACGCTGGATATCTCCGCAACTGATCCGATGACTTCGAGTTCATTGGATCAGTAAAAGCCATGCAAGCCGTATCGATCCTTTTTTTTACTTTCTCGTTTATTTGATGGTTCTGTCCATCGGTTCGAAGGCCTTTCCCGCAACATTGTTGCTACGTGCCGCCAATCCGTTGACGATCGGCGAGGCTCCGGTGATTTGGTTCACCGCTTCGATGATTCGGCTTACCACTTCGATGATGCTTGTCGGCACTTCGATGAAGTTTTCGAGTCTCGAAAACTTCATCGAAGTGGTGTTTGATCGCTTCCGTGATGCTATTTAACTGATCCGATGACTTCGAGCCATCGGTTCAGTACAAGCCATTGGACTAATTACTCATCTTCCTGAAGTGGAATGTATTTTTACAGCCCATTTTGGCCATACCAATGATTATAGCAAAGCAGTGAAGGATTGGGGAAAATAGAAATACAACCAACTATTAGTTGCTGCGATTGTGGATAGGTAGGGTAGTGGATTGCATGAATGCACTGCTAAAGCTTAATTTTTCAATACTCCAGTTTCGACATGAAAGTCGTTACTTTGAGATGGAATATGATTTTTGTAAATTTGAAAAAAAAACGATGGGACACGAAGCTATCAAATTGGAGTTAATCGATTGGCTTACAAATCTTGAAGATGATGAAACTTTAGATTATCTCAAAGTTGTTAAAGATTCTAAGGTTTCTAACGAGGATTGGGGGTGCAATTTGACTGATGAACAAATGGCTGGAATTGAGCGGGGATTGAAAGATGTGGATGCTGGCCGCGTTACAAGTCATGACAATGTAAAGCTTAAATATGGCCTTTGATTACAAGATTCTATGAATAAATAATCTTGAATCTGTTCTGGATTATTTAGCCTATAAATGGACTCAACGAGAGATAGATAATTTTAAGAAAAGACTTTCTAAACAAATTTGCTTAATTGAGCAAAATCCAAGGCTGTTCCCAATTTCACAGTACAATCCAAGATTGCATAAAGCTGTTTTAAGTAAAGAGACAACCGTATTCTATGAGGTATCTGATCAAATAATTTACCTTGTATACCTATTCAACAATATGCAAGATGTCAACAGAATAAAATAATGATCGAAACAGAAACATTCGAAAGGCCATGAACAATATATCCCGGCGATTCCCTGCTGAGTGGGAAAAACATCAGGCAACACTGTTATCATTTCCGGCTGAAGGCCGCGACTGGCCTGGAAAATACCATGCCATCAAATGGGCTTTTGTTGAAATAATTAAAAATGTTACCAGCTACGAACCAGTTATTCTGGTCGTGAAATCGGATGAAATGCGCCAAAAAGTTGAGGTGATGCTTGAACAGGCGCATGTAGATTCCGCCCAGGTGAGTTACATCATCAAAGATACCAACCGCAACTGGATGCGCGATTCGGGTCCGGCAATTGTTAAAACCGCTGATGGTCGTCGCGAAGCTGTTCAGTTTGGATTTACCGGTTGGGCCAAATATAAAAACCATCGAAAAGATCAGGGAATCCCGGCAGCTGTAGCCAGTCATCTGGGGCTTCCGGTTATTCAGGCCATTTACAACAACAAACTGGTTGTTCTCGAAGGTGGTTCGATAGATGTAAATGGCTGCGGAACGCTAATCACAACCGAAGAATGCTTGATGGATCCGGTTCAGCAAGTTCGCAACAAAGGGTTTAAGAAGGAAGATTACCAAAAGGTTTTCAGTGAATATCTTGGTATAAACAACACCATCTGGTTGGGCGAAGGCATTGAAGGAGACGATACTCACGGGCATGTCGATGATATTTGCCGCTTTGTGAACCGAAATACCGTTATTGCCGTTCAGGAACCAAACACCAGCGATCCGAATCATTACAAACTGGAAGCCAACCTGGAAATACTTCGGAATTCGAAACTTGAAAACGGAGAAAAATTAAATGTAGTGACGATGCCCATGCCCGGGCGGCTCGACTTTGAAGATTTGCGTTTGCCTGCCAGTTATGTGAATTTTCTAATGACAAATGGCTGTATATTAATGCCAACCTTCAACGATAAAAACGACTACAAAGCATTGGGGATTCTAATTGATTTATTTCCAGAACGTGATGTAATTGGAATTAATGCAGTTGATCTGGTTTGGGGATTGGGAACTTTACATTGTCTGAGTCATGAAATTGGAGAATAAAATGAAAGGTAGCAAATTGCGCCCGATCAGTCGTTTATCCGTTTCCTTTTTTAACTTTCAGGAATTTCATGATCAGGTAAATGGCTGTTAAAATGCCGGCAAAGCTCACGATTCCAACGATTTCGTTTGTTGTCAGCTTTGAAAGCACCCAGAGAATAATCAGGATCGAAACAACAGGCACCGTATATCCGCCCCAGACTTTGAACGAACCGGTTTCATCCTTTTTGTCAAGCCTTAACTTAATGAATGCCAACGCAACACCCAGATAAATAAGCAACACCGATGCACTCGAAAGGATCGCCAATTGTTTAAACTCTCCGGTAATTGCAAAGAAACATCCCATGGCCGAGTATAAAATGATTGCCAAATATGGAGTCGCATGTTTTTTATGAATTTTTCCCAGACTAAAAGGCCGGATAACCTTGTCTCTGGCTGCACTATAAATCACCCGCGGCATATTTAAAATATCGCCACTTAAAAACCCGAACATTGAAATAGCCGAACCCACCAATATCAGGGTTACTCCAATCGGACCCAGAATATGTTTGGCAACTTCGGCTAACGGCGCTTCTTTAAATCCTGAAAGCGAAGCTCCTAAAATACCCTGTGCCACCAACTGAATTGTTACATACAGCAAAATGACAAACGAAATACTAATCAGTATTCCTTTGGGGATGGTCTTTTGTGGATTTTTCATCTCTCCTCCGGTAGTAAGGGCAGTTTCGGCGCCTTGAAAAGCAAAAAACAGGATGAGTGATACTTTCCCTAAATCGTTTGTCGAAGGAATGGAATCCCACGCCAGATTTGATATCGAAATTTTTGAAACCCCGAGAAGTACTAATAGAATGAGTGGGGTTAATTTAGCTATTGTTGTAAGTATTACCAGGGTTATTCCTTGCTTGACACCTTTTATATTGATGAGGGCCAAGCCGCTAAAAACGAGGATGAAGAAAGGAATTCGAACCCCTTCCATTTTAAAAACAGGCATGAAATAAGCCAATGTTCCGGCAAGCGCGTTGGCAACAGCCGCATCGGCCATGATGGTTGCCCCCAGAATGAAAAAGTTCACCGTCAGAAACCCAAAGTATCTTCCAAACGCAATTTCGATATACGAATAGGCACCGCCCGATTGTGTTAATTTGCTTCCAACTTCGGCAAAACAAAGCATAATGAGCATAATCAACAGTCCGCAAAACAAATAGGCAATAATACTTGCCGGACCAAGTCCTTCGGCAACAATAGCAGGGATTACAAAAATTCCGGCGCCCACAATCAGGTTGACGATGTTTGCGCTTAAACCCCAGGTTCCGATCTCCCTTTTTAGTCCTTCTTTCATTTACTCGTTTGTTTTGCCTGAATTTACTTTTCGCTGCTGCGAAAGCTGCCTAAAGGAAATAATAATATGGAAATATCTGAAACGACTGGTGTAATCTTTGTTAATTTTTATGCAAAAGGTTTATCCGAATGTTTGACGAAATGCGATGGGCAAAAAAAGAGCGACCCGTGTGAGCCGCTCTTTTCAGTTGTTTAAAATGTGTTTTGATTATTTGATGATTTCTTTAAATCTTGCTTCGTTGAAGTATTTTGCAAACTCCATATCGGTTGCAATTGTCTTTTTCAATTCAGGATTCAGTTTAACAGCTTTTTCGAGGCTTTCGTACATCAGGTTCTCTTTGGCAGTGCGAGCGCCAACCACTCCTTTGAAGTATTCTTTCATGTAACAACCTTCCCAGGTGCAGTTTTCCAACGATTTTAAAGCGCCGTTGTTGTCGCCTGCCAGGATTTTAGCTAACCCTGTGTTTGGAGAATCAGAATCGCCCAGGTATTTAACAGCTTTGGCATAGTCGCCTTTGATGATGCTTAAAATGCCAAGGTTATTATTTACAGCGTCGCCGGCACCCGAAGCAGCGCCAAATAATGTTTCAGCATTTGTCAGATCACCAGCTTTCAGGGCGCAAACACCCAGGTTATTTTTAATGATTGGGTCATTGTTATTCAGCTTTTCGGCTTTTTCGAACAGGCTTTTTGCATCAGCAGCTTTTTGTTGTTTCACCAAAACCATTCCGGCATTGTTGAAACCTCTCCAGTCGTTCGGAAATTGTTTCATGGCCGAATTATAGATAGCCAATTGTTTGTTCAGATCTTTGGTCAAAGTGGCGGCATATAATAATTCAGCCGGGTTAAGTTTTGAAGGATCAGAATCGGCCAGGGCAGCAATTTCTTCGTCCGATTTACCGATCAGGTCGATGTTGGTGGTGAATTTTGAACGGCGTAACTGTGGTAAAATTTGAGCGGCAACATCAACAAAAGCACTTGAAAGGTTCTTGATTTCGCGTTCACGAACTTCAGGATCGGTGTACATCGAAAGTACGCGCAAAATCAATTCTTTGTCCTGAATGTTTGATTTGCTCATCATTTCTTTAAAACCATCCCAATCTTCAGGAGTGAATTTGGTTTTGAATTCAGCTTCTACTTCGTCTTGTTTCAGTTCCTTGGTTAAGAATTTCGAGGATGCTTCCTGACGTTTTTCAGCCAATTTGGTATTCAAATCCAGAGATCCATCGGGAGAAGCATAAGAAGAAACTTCCATGCTTTTGATTTTTTTCCGTGGGTCTTTTCCGGCTTCTTTGTTGTATTCGTTCAGTTTGGCAATTTCGGCTTTTGTCAATTCTTCTTTACGGAGATCAGCTTTGTTTATCAGGTATTTGATGTCAGCTGTATAGGAATCAGCAATAATGCGCTGGAAAACATCAATGTTTGGATCGTATTTACCGGTGGTGTTTTTTTCGCGCTGAACGCCAATAAGTGGAGTTGGGTAGTTAACCACCAGCGTTGGGGTAGCAATTACACCCTGAGCAAGCTTAATCGGGTCGAAGTCGAGGCTTTTTTTGCCTTGGGAAGCAGTAATCCGCAACTCAAGGTTCGATAAGCGCATGGCTTCAAGGTATGGAACCGCATCTTTATAGGCAAAACTTCCGCCATTGCTAAAAGTAATCACTTTGTTGTTTGCGTCAACTTTTTCGCCCTGAAGAGTAACAGGCTCAAAGACTTTTTCCCCACCTTCATATTTCAAAACCGGAGTAGCAACCAGCGTGGCTTTTTTATTGAAGTACTTGGCCGGAAATTTTCCATCAATAGCAAGACCAACTTTTCCAGCGTGTGTTTCAAGAACTTCAGGAGTAGTTTTGAAGTTTATCAGGTTTGCGTTTTTCTTCATTTTCTGCAAACTTGCACAGCTCGAGAACAACACAGTTGCCAACGCGATAAGGGCAAGTGGTTTAAAATTAATTTTTCTCATAGTCATTATATTAAATTAGATGGTGTAATACAAATCGGTTAATGCCAACAAAATTAGCAATGTTTCATTTAAATAAAAGCATAAAACGGGTTTTTAATCCAATACTAATCGGGTTGTTCCTTTTGTAAACTGCCCGCCGAATATGGCATCCGTTATTTTTTCAAAGTCATCCGGCTTGTTTTTGAAATCTATTTCATTTGTGTCGATAATGAGGATAGGAAAGTCATTTTGTTGCTTGAAATAGCCAAAATATCCCTGGGCAATTTTCTCAAGATAATCTTTGGTAATGTATGTTTCATACGTTCGGCCACGCATTTCGATGTTCTTTAAAAGCAGGTCGGTATCCTTATGGAGGTAAACATATAAATCAGGCTTTGGCATTTTATCGTAAATGATGGTGAAAAACTGCCGGTATAAATTGTATTCGTCTGGCTGCAAGGTGTTTTGAGCAAATATCAGCGACTTCATGAAATAATAATCGGAGATGGTAAAGGAACTGAATAGGTCGAAATGGCTCAGTTCGCGGTTTAGCTGGTTGTATCGTTCAGCCAGAAATGCCATTTCAAGCGGAAACGAATATTGTTCCTGATTTTGATAGAATTTGGGCAGAAAAGGGTTCTCGGCAAATTGTTCAAGTACTAATTTTGCCTGATATTTTTCGCTAATCATTTGTGCCAGTGTGGTCTTGCCCGCTCCAATATTTCCTTCTATAACCAGATAATTGATGTCCATATTCAGCTAATAAAAAATCCAGGACTTTATTTTCCGGGATTTTAAAAGTACAATATAAACACAGATATAGGAAATGGGAAATAGGAAAAAAGGAAAAAGAAAGAAGTGATCCGTAGCAGTTGTCCGTTTCAATCTGAATAAGAGCCAACTGAGACTGATCCCTGATCACTTTCCCGGTTTTCTGTTTTCTATTTCCTCATAACTAACGAGAAAAAGTCATCAGTCATTGGGAAAAAGTTTAAAGCGATTTTCCGAATGACCGATGACTCTTTCCTATTTCTTTAGATCTATTCCCAAATGATAAAATACAAACGACCAAACATCGGTATATTCTTCAATCACTTTGGCGGTTGGTTTGCCTGCTCCGTGTCCGGCTTTGCTATCGATCCGAACCAAAAGCGGTAATTTATTTCCTGATGCATATTCCTGAAGACGGGCCATGTATTTAAACGTGTGTGCCGGAACGACACGGTCGTCGTGATCGGCGGTGGTAGCCAGTATGGCCGGATAAGCGGTTGCTTTTTTGATGTTGTGATAGGGCGAATACGCATACAGGTATTTAAACATTTCTGCGTTGTCGTCGCTTGTGCCATAATCGCCGGCCCATGCCCAGCCAATGGTGAATTTGTGAAACCGGAGCATGTCCATTACGCCCACCTGAGGAAGCGCTACTTTGAATAAATCCGGGCGTTGATTCGTAACTGCACCAATCAGCAAACCGCCGTTCGATCCGCCCTGAATAGCCAGTTTCTCGCTTGACGTGTATTTGTGGCTGATCAGGTACTCAGCGGCAGCAATAAAGTCGTCGAATACATTTTGCTTTTTCAGTTTGGTTCCTGACAGATGCCAGTCTTCGCCATATTCGCCGCCACCCCGAAGGTTAGCCATAGCATAAACGCCGCCATTTTCAAGGAAAGCAATACGGGCAGCCGAAAAAGACGGCGTCAGGCTTATGTTGAACCCTCCGTAGGCATATAACAAAGTGGGGTTTTGGCCGTTCAGTTCCAAACCCTTTTTATGAACAATAAACATCGGAATTTTCGTACCATCTTTGCTGGCATAGAATACCTGATTTACTTCGAAATCATCGGGATTAAATTTTACTTCAGGTCTAAAATGCAGCGACGATTGGTTGGTAGTAAAATCGTATTTGTAAATTTCGCCCGGAGTGTTGAACGAAGTATAGCTGTAATAGGCGATGTTTTCCTCTTTTTTTCCTGAAAAGGCGCTAACAGTGCCGATTCCCGGAAGCTGAATCTCGTGATCTAATATGCCGTCGTACGAATAAACTACTGTTTTGCTGTGTGCATCGGTCATGAAATTTACGACCAATTTACCTGCAATCATCACCACCGATTCCATAACCTCTTGTTTTTCAGGAATAATATCCACCCAGTTTTTTTCTTCGGGTTTATTGGCGTTGATCCGGATCAAACGGTATTTGGGCGCTTTGTAGTTGGTGAGAACATAAATTTCGTCCCCGATGTTGTCAACCGGGTTAAATTCAGATTCGTAGCTATCCAACAGATTGATAAATTGACTGTTGCTTTTGCTGAGGTCTTTGAAATCGAGCGCATTTCCATGCGTGCCGATGCTCTTCGAGATAAACAGGAACCGTTTGTCATCAGTTAATCCGGCGCCAAACATCATTTTTGGATTTTTCGAGTCGCTTAAAATGAGCTGATCGGCAGTCTGTTCGGTTCCCAGTTTGTGAAAGTAAACTTTCTGATATTCATTGGCTTTCGATAACTCGCTTCCAGCTTCAGGTTTGTCGTAGGCGCTGTAATAGAAACCATCTTTGTACCAGCTTATTCCTGAAAATTTCACCCAGACAATGTGATCGGGCAGCATTTCGCCGGTTTCGATGTTTTTAACGAATATTTCGTTCCAGTCGGAGCCTGATTTGGCAACCTGATACATCAGGTATTTGCCGTCTTTCGAAATTTCGATGCCAGTTAATGCAGCAGTTCCATCCGTCGAAAGTGTGTTCGGATCGAGCAAAACGGTTGGTTTGGCGGCCATGTCGCTGGTGGTGTACAATACACTCTGGTTCTGCAGTCCATCGTTTTTGTAGAAGAAATATTTACCGGCTTCCTTAAATGGGGTTCCGTATTTTGGATAATTCCACAATTCGGTAAGGCGCGCATTGATCTGTTTACGATAGGGCAGTTTTTCAAGATAGCCAAACGTAAGTTTATTCTGGGTTTTAACCCATTCTGCCGTTTCTGCCGAATTATCGTCTTCGAGCCAGCGGTAAGGATCTTCAACGACGGTTCCGAAGTACGTATCTTTTACATCGCCTTTTTTTGTGGGCGGATACTGAATGGGCTTTTCGGTGCATGAAATCATAAATGAAAGTGCTAAAAAAGAAAGAATTGTTCGTTTCATAATAAGATCGGATTTATGTCAGTAGTTCTGCAAAACTATAAGAAAAAGCTTCCTATTGGTATTTGATTAGGGGATTTTATTTCAGTTCCGTCGGCTAAAGCCAGATAGCAAAGGATAGCGCTATGGATGAGAGAGTATGTGAATTGAAGAGCTATCTTTTGCCGTCACATTTATATGACAGATATGTCAAAACAATCAACGATGAGGCTACTTTTTGCTATACTGTTTAATTCTTTTTGAAATAAACATAAGTTCATTCATATAACTTTCGGGCATATTTTCGCTTTTTGCCATGCTAAGCGAGGTCTGAATATAAAAAGTAGCATTTGCGAAATCGCCACTCATAGCATAAGCTTGGGCAAGGCTCTTTGAACTGTAAATTAAGGTGTGGGGTGTACTCGAAATGTTATAAAATGCCCTGAGGGACAAATCCATTCCCTCGGCAACATTACGTTGTTTCTGATCCGGGCATGATACAAGTATGGTACCAAGTCTTTCAAGTAAGACGTACGCGTTTGGATTATGTTTTAATGAACTTCGGGCAAAGCTTATTGCTTCGCTCCATTGTTCGGTTTGAAATAATATATTCCCCAGTCTTTGAATAGCTTCCAGATCTGTCGGATCGGCTTTAAAAGCAGCATGATACAGTTCGATGGCTCCATTCTTATTCCCTTCCATTTCAGCAATCAGGCCTGATAGTTTAATAGCTTTCGGATTGGAAGGCGCTATTTGCCTGAGTTTTGCCAAATAAGCTTTTGCCTTTTCTTTTTCCCCTATTTTAAGCATGAAATCAACCTCCGAAGAAAGAACATTTGGATTGTTCTTATACTTTTCATACTGTTTATCCATCAGGGCAAAAGCCGAATCTTTCTTATTTTGCTGCCAGTAACACATAGCAAAATTTACCAATTGCGGATTGGCACCCGGGTTAAGCTTTTCAACCTGAGTGTAATAAGATATTGCTTGCGAATAAAATCCATTCTGAAAAAGCAATTCAGCAACAGAATTCATCTCTTTTGAATCGTCTTTAAAATTATTGAAGTTATTTTTCAGGTATGGTAATACTTCTTCACCTATTTTTACGGGCAGGAAAAATTTTATTGCCTTCGAAATCAAATACTTGTCATCAGGAAGATACTGAAAGGCATGTCTGAAAAGTTGTACGGCCACCTCCAGGTTGAAGCCTTTTAAGGCATCATCAATTTGTTTGGGCAGGTATTGTTCCGATCGCGATATTAAAGCAAGTCTGTCTATTAAGGTATCTTTCATAAATGCAGTTTCTGCCAGATCCTTAGCCCTGATAATATATTTATTACTCAATACTGAATCGCCTTTTGCACTGTAAACATTGCTAAGAAGCCTGTATATTGAGCCAACCGTATGATTCCTTTTGATCACATCAATCAGAATCTTCTCAGCCTTATCCAACTGTTTGGTATTAAGATAAATTCTGGCCAATTCGAACTTTGCACTTGTTGACAGCGAGTAATCATTGATACGGACCGATCTTAAATCAGAACTGTCGTCGTTCAAATTTGCTATTTTATTATATGCTGCTTCAGCCTTATCTGCTTCAGCCAATGATTGATAAGCCTTTCCGAGATAAAACCAAGCTTGTTTGATTTGAGGATTTTCTTTAATAACTGTATTGAAGTTTTCAATAGCCGATTTCGAATCACCCATTTCCTGTTCAAGATACCCCAGATAATAATACCATCTCCAGCTCTTTTTGTCAAGTTTGATGGCCAGTGTATAACATTGTTTGGCCTGATCGTAATTGGCGCTTGAATGAAAGGCCATCCCCAATAATCCTACATTTTCGGATGTTGGGCGACTCATTGCTTTTTCGTGGGCCAATTCAAGTTGTTCCTTCACTGAAGTTGACAGGACTGTGGACTCCGGAAGTCCTGGTATTTGAGTGCGGTATGAATTATTAGTGAAATACCTGATAGCCAGAAAAATAATCAGCAATACTATAATTACTGATGAAACAGAAATAGCAATCTTTTTTGTTTTATTCATACCATTCGATTTATAGGATGCAATTGGGGGTCGAATTTAAAAATTCAAGGAGCAATGAGCAACAAATTTGGCAATTTATGTTTTCAAAAGGTGCGATTAGAAATTGCGGCACCTATTTCCAAATACTAACAGCAAAGGAATAGATGAAAAGAAAAATGCCCGGCTAGCGGGCATTTTCGAACTATTTGATGCGATTCAAATCTTAATTATCGGCGATCACCACCTCCGCGGTTATCACGGCGGTCTCCGCCACGATTGTCGCGTCGGTCACCACCACGGTTGTCGTCGCGTCGTGGAGGTCTTTCTTCGCTGCGTTCCGGTCTGTCGGGCATTCCTTCAGGTTTTGGGAGCAAGGCACGGCGCGATAATTTCATTTTTCCGTCGCGGTCCATATCCAGTAGTTTAACTTCAATTTCCTGTCCTTCAGTTAATTCTTCTTCAACTGTTTTCAAACGGTTCCAACTAATTTCCGAAATGTGGAGCAATCCTTCTTTTCCTGGCATGATTTCAACAAAAGCGCCAAAAGTGGTAATCGATTTCACTTTTCCCTTGTAGATTTCACCTTTTTCAGGAATAGCTACAATCATCTTGATGCGGGCAACGGCAGCGTCGAGTGATTCTTTGTTCACGCTCGAAATCTGAACGAAACCGATATCATCGCGTTCTTCAATCGAAATAACCGTTTTGGTTTCTTCCTGAAGCTTCTGAATGTTCTTTCCACCAGGGCCAATGATTGGTCCGATGAATTCTTTCGGAACCTGGATAATAACCACACGTGGAACGTTTGGTTTGTAATCTTCGCGAGGTTCAGAAATCACTTTCAGGATTTCACCAAGAATATGGGCACGGCCTTGTTTGGCTTGCTCCAATGCTTGAGAAAGAATTTCGTAAGAAAGTCCGCCAACCTTGATGTCCATCTGGGTAGCGGTAATTCCTTTTACGGTACCGGTTACTTTGAAGTCCATGTCGCCAAGGTGATCTTCGTCGCCCAGAATATCAGATAACACAGCAAATTTATTGTTTGCCGGATCGGTAATTAAACCCATGGCAATACCCGAAACCGGACGTTTCATCTTCACACCGGCATCCAACATACACATGGTTCCGGCACAAACAGTGGCCATAGACGACGATCCGTTCGATTCCAAAATATCGGAAACAACCCGAACAACATAAGGAAAATCATCCGGAATCATTTTTTTCAAGGCACGCAAGGCAAGGTTTCCATGACCGATTTCGCGCCGACCAACTCCACGTGGCACTTTGGCTTCACCAACCGAGAATGGAGGGAAGTTGTAATGCAACAGGAATTTTTCGACTCCCTGGTAAGTTACGCTGTCGATTTTCTTTTCGTCCATCTTTGTTCCCAACGTGATCGACGAAAGCGACTGCGTTTCACCACGGGTAAAAATGGCCGATCCGTGTGATCCCGGCAGGTAATTCACTTCGCCCCAGATCGGACGGATCTGAGTTGTTGTGCGACCATCCAAACGGATACCTTCGTCGAGAATCATGCGGCGCATGGCTTCTTTCTCAACGTCGTGGTAATATTTCTTAATCAGATTGATGTTGACCGATAGTTTTATCTCAGCATTTTCGGCATTGGCTTCCGAATATTTGGTAACATACTCATCGACAATTGCCTGGAAACCTTCGATACGAAGTGCTTTATCGTTCAGGCGCTGAGTCGCAAGTTTATAGCAAGCAGGATAAAGATCTGCGAAAACTTTCGCTTTCAGATCGGCATCGTTTATTTCGTGGCAATAGGTACGTTTGGTTTTTCCAACCAAAGCGGCCAGTTCTTCCTGAGCTTTGCAATGGATTTTGATGGCATCGTGAGCTACTTTAATGGCTTCGAGCATTACTTCTTCCGAAACTTCGTCCATTTCGCCTTCAACCATCATGATGTTTTCGAATGAAGCGCCAACCATAATATCCAGATCAGCGTTTTTAAGTTGCGAAAAAGTTGGATTCACAATCATTTTTCCATCGATACGTGCTACACGAACTTCAGAAATAGGAGTTTCGAAAGGCACATCCGAAACGGCAATTGCAGCGGATGCGGCAAGTCCGGCCAGTGAGTCGGCCATTACTTCCGAATCGGATGAAATCAGCGAAATCATCATGGCAGTTTCAGCATGAAAATCATCAGGGAAGAGTGGACGTAAAGCGCGATCCACTAATCGGCCAACCAAAACTTCTTCGTCAGAAGGACGTGATTCGCGTTTGAGAAATCCTCCGGGGAACCGTCCGGCAGCAGCAAATTTTTCGCGATAGTCAACCGAGAGTGGCATGAAGTCCACGTCATCTTTGGCATCTCTTGCAGCTACAACGGTTGCCAATAACATTGTATCACCCATTTTAACAACCACCGCACCGTCGGCCTGTTTGGCTAAACGGCCTGTTTCAATGGTAATGGTGCGGCCATCCCCAAGGTCAATTGTTTTAATAATTGCTTGATTCATAATTTTTTTGAATAATTAAAATTTTTATAAGGTACTACAAATGGGTGTGGTGGGGTATTTTATTCAGAAAAACAAGTTGACTGAAGTGTGAAGTTAAAAACATGGTACCGACATGAATTTTAACCGCGTATAAAAATAAGAAAAGGCAATAAAAATATTGCCTTTTCAGTGATAAATTATCGACGTAAGTTAAGGTCTTTGATAATTGCGCGGTAACGGGTGATGTCTTTTTTCTTCAGATAATCCAAAAGGCTTCTACGTTTACCTACCAGGGTGATCAAAGCACGTTGGGTGCTGAAATCTTTTTTGTTGGTTTTCAAGTGGTCGGTCAGGTGGTTGATGCGAAACGAAAACAACGCAATTTGTGCCTCTGACGATCCGGTGTTTACGGCTGATTCGCCGTATTTTTCGAAGAATTCAATCTTCTTTTCAGATGTTAAATACATGTAACTGTTTTTTTATTTGTTATACAATGTTTAAGCCGCAGCATCGCTCTCAATAACAACAGCTTAAAATTAATTTTTTAAAGCCCGGCAAAAATAATCAAATATCTTTGAAATTCAAGAGGGTAGGGGATTATTTATTCCTTTACAATTTTCTTGAATTCAAATGTCTTTCCTGACTCAAATTTTATAATGTAAATCCCTGGTGCAAAGTTTGCCATTTGAACTACCGTCTTTTCGACAATGTTCCCATTGTAAACAACCTGGCCCAATGAGTTAATTATTTCGAAATCGATTTTTTTTGTGTTTCCCTTTAGTTCAATAGTTAATTCATTGGTTACAGGATTGGGATATACTTTGATGTTGAGTTGATCTTTTTTATCCATCCTAATTTCATCTACTTCAGTTATTGGATCACCAACAGGCTCTTCATATTGAATAATTTCAAAAAAGACCGTTTTTGTGATGCCTTTATAGGTTATTTCTGCGTTTGTGCTACCCTTTGCCAGTCCCTTAAACTGATTTGTGGTACTGTCATACGCTAGTAATCTAGGGTCTTTAATTAAAACAGCCAGTTGATCTGTTATTCCTAGCTGAGCAATTGCGTTTGGAAATATAGCTTCGTAATCAGGTCGTCTTGACTTGTTAGTTTCAATTACAAAAACTTCGGGTGTCACATTAAAATCAATGATCGAGCCAACTGGTTTTACTGTTAAATCAATACTGGTATTTGATAAAGATAAGACTCCAAAATTTGAATAGCCACCAATTACCGAAATGCTTTGTTCTTCGATGTATTCAGGGCTGGCGATGAGTCTGTATTCTAAATTTGTTTTGGTAGGTTTTTCGAAGAAACTTTGATCCTGAAAAAATAAGGCAAAGTTTTGAAGTCCTAAGGTATCAACTTGCAATTTAATGGTCATGGTATCTCCGGCATTATATACTGCGTTCGGAAGCGGATATAGTATTTTAATCCGGTCTTCAACAACTTTCAATTGTTTTGTAGGATTCATAGGAGCTGATTTCGCGTTAGGGACATTAGTTGCAGGAATATAGTCAAATGATGGACTATTTATTTCTGTATTTAGTAGTTTGTCAACTTTAGCCCAAACATCGGGCGAGTCAACTGGTGAGTCTCCAAATGGAGTGCAATGCATTGGTCCAAAAACTCTTGTGCAATTGGCAGGTAAATTATTCCAATCATTTCCTGAGAACTGGCTGGTTAGCGAAACAACTGCATCATTTGCATCCCCAAAATCAATTTCGTAATTGTGCTTTTCAAAATAATTTTGATACCAAGTACAGTGATCTTGTATTGAATTTAATGTAAAAAGTGTTTGGATCGTCTTTAATGCATCATAAATCCAGAATGTAGCTGAATTAAACGGAGCAGAATAACAAGAATTTCCACATCCAATCAAATGAGACTTAACTTTTGTTTCATTGAATTTTTTTCCATTTAGAAACTTCAAATCTGCAATTGCATCAGTAACCTTAATATTTAACGGTTCAATTTCCCAAAATTTTAATGAAGGATATTTTTTATTAAAGAGTTCTGAAAGACTAACTAACCAACCATTTCTAAAAATATCTTTAGCCATATCATCAAGCAAATTTGCCAATGATGATCCATTATGTGGTGTATCCAAGGTTATCAACTTGTTTATATAACCTTTATCATAATTTTGTTGAACTTTGAATTTTGTATCATCTACTGCAAGCCTTGCTATACACCCACCCATGCTGTGACAAATATAATCTACGCGGTTACAAGCATATCCAGCAGCTCTCATTTTTTCTATGGTACAATTAAAGCTCGATTTGTCAAATGAATTGGAAAGAAGATGAGACGCATTTATTGAAAAATGGGCAGTTGGTTCAAGATTTATGGCCTGAGGGGTTATTTTGAACCGGGTATTGTCATCTTTATAGAATTTATCACCAATATGAAATTTATCCCAAGCCACAGCACTGCTGTTTAATCCATGCACCAGCATAATAGGTGGACGGACAATCTTAATTTCCTTTTTTATTGGAGTTGTCAGGCTTTTCCCGTCTGTAAAAGTAATATTGAAAGTAGCTGTAATTAACCGCTCACCTTTATCCCAGTCGCCTTGGTTTCTCGAAAAATCATCAGGCGCTACATACCAGAACCATATTTGGCCTTCCGAATTCGTCGTGCCATTCTCTGCGCTTATCGAATTGGCGTTATCAGCTTCAGGAGAATATTTATCGTCACTTGGATACGAGCATTTCATTAGCTTCCCCAAAAATTGCGTTGATCTGTAATCTTCAGGATCAGATAAGGAAACAGTAACTTTCTGAATTGGACTACTTAAAGGATTTGAGTTTGATACCACCAGATAGAAACGTGCAACTCCATCGGCAGCAACTCCTTCAGGTGATGCTCCAATCCATTTGGAATTATTATCCCATTTAAATTCAACTCTTATGTCCTGACTCAGAGAACCACTTACAACAAGGTCAGGTGTTGATACACTACGGTTGGGATAATAATTATCGGTGATCCTGAATGTATAAGTACCGGCATTAGAAGGAGTAAATGATGTTGAAGCGGTAATTTTTCCATAGCCAGGATTGGTTTCATTCTCATCTTTGATCAGTTGCCATGCTCCGCTCGAAATGTCTGTGTCTCTTTTGTATTCAACCTTGTAGCTGTGCTTGAAATTATAAAGTGGATTAACATTGTATTTTACCTGATCTTCCCATGCTAAAGTGATTGGGTCACCAACAAGCCTGATCTTTGACATATTGGGTTCAATTATTCTTAGATAATCATCAACAACAGTACTTTGATTTTGGATAACCTCGAATATTTTTGAAGAGGATAGACCACTTATTTTATCAGTAACAGTAACCTGATATTTTCCAGCCGTTTGCGAAGAAGGAATAAAGATTGTGCATTCAAAATTTCCATGAACATCTATGGTGTAATCTGTAATTGGATTTAAAATTTCAGAACCGGTAAAGTTTAAATCAGCTTTTCCTGCAGGACTAAACTGCTTTCCGGTAAAAGTAATGGATTGACCTGTTTTTATCTGAGGTGCTGATATAAAAAGGTTTGGATTAATAGCCACTTCCGAACATAGGCTACATGTAATTTTTGCCGACTACCCAGTTCTGGTGCCAGTTGCAGGATTACTGTATGGAGTATGAGAAACAAATTTGAATGTCAAACTTCCATCAACCGCTGAAGAGGTAATTGTTCCATATCCAGCTTGTCCTTGTAATGCACCAATCTGAGTTGCATCAGTGCTATTGCCGTTGTATACATAAAGAATATCATCGTCATATACACCATATCTGTCTGACACATCATAGTAGTGTGTCTGTGTATGAAATGAGTTAAAAGTTACACTGATTTTGGTTCCGGGAGTTGCTGGATAAAGAGTCACTACTGATACTCCTGATGGCATTATGTTATTTTGATTATCCATATAGTCTCCAGATGGCCCCCCACTATCATAAAAATTTCCTCCACTGGTTGTAAAAGAACTGCCTGCAATCATTGTAATATCAGTAGGTGTATAATTGCATGCAATAGTTGCTGACCATCCCGACCTGGTGCCAGCAGCCGGAGTATTGTAGGGAGTATGGGAAACAAATTTGAATGTCAAACTTCCATCAACCGCTGAAGAGGTAATTGTTCCATATCCAGCTTGCCCTTGTAATGCACCAATCTGAGTTGCATCAGTGCTATTGCCGTTATATACATAAAGAATATCATCGTCATATACACCATATCTGTCTGACACATCATAGTAGTGTGTCTGTGTATGAAATGAGTTAAAAGTTACACTGATTTTGGTTCCGGGAGTTGCTGGATAAATTGTAACTACTACATCCTGATTATTTAAATAATCTTTTGAAGGACCACCACCATCATAAAAATTTCCCGAACAAACAGTATAAGTTCCAGAAGAAGACATTGTAACATCGGCAGATGCTTTTAAGACAATAATCGTCAACAACAATAGCGCTAGGGAAAGTTTTTTCATGGTATTGATTTTTGGTTTTTTGCGTGATATTGAATGGAAAGTTTAAATTAATAATGTTTGGTTAGTGGCTCTTTGCCAAAAAGGCTTGCACCCACTCGTTAATGGCTTCTGGTCACTCTTTATTGGCTTTGAGTCACTTTGGAGTGGCTTGTACCCACTCATTTCTGGCTTCGAGTCACTTCTGAGTGGCTTCAGGTCACTCATGAATGACTTTTTGCCATTTTAGAAAGTGAAGTGAGGGCTTCACTTTAAGTGAAACCCTCACTAATCTTTCACAGAGGTTTACGAAAGTGTTACTTCGCGGCAGCACTGGTTTTTGCTTTCGATTTTTTGAAGAACACGGCCATCTCGTCGGCGGTACTGGCCAAACCTGGTACTTTGTCCTTGTTCTGTTTTACAGCGCTATACACTTCAAGGGCACCCAAGAGTGAATCGCTACCAACGGCGGTAAAGGTTTTCTGAATACTTTCGGCTAACTCGTTGATTTGTGTAAAAATGGGCCGAAGAGTAATTAACAGGTTGTAATCCCGTGTAAATTCGTCTTTGTCGAATACGGGAGGAATGATTTCGGGATGGGCTACCATCACGTTGTAAGCCTTTTCGATAAAAGGGAGATAAGCATTCCCTACCTTAAACAGGGTGGCAACATCTTCGGTTTGTAAACTAAGTAAAAAACTAAGCTTGGCTTTGGCAGCCAAAAGGTTTTGTTGCACATCGGCTGCATCTTCAGCCGGTAACGTAGCAGAAATGAGATTTTGTGACATGATAATGTTTGTTTTTTTGTCCCCTGAAGGGACTTTGGGTTAAAGATTAAGATATATTAGATTAAAATCGTACGGGCTATGTTCAATAATTGTTCCTGAGGCTTTCACCTTATTGTTTTTGTCGCCAATTAACGTGACTTTTAATCTACAAATTATTTAACATACTTTTTTAGTTCTGATTTAAGTTTATCAAATTCTTCCTGCGTTATTAGTCCTAAATCTAATTTTTCTTTAGCTTTTTTTAACTTAGCTAAAGCATCATCACTTGTAAGTAATGACGTTTTAATTTCACCACTTGCAATAGCATTTTCAAGTATTACATGATACTTTGTAGTCCATAAACCTGTTTTACATATAGCCTCAGCTTGATAGCCTGTTTTTTTCGATCCTACAATCCAAAAATTCACAATTATCATTTTAATACCACTTTCTGACTTTTTAAGCTGTACTGTTTCAGATCCTTGGAGATTGATATAAGCAAATTCTCGATCAGAAGAAGAAATTCCAGCTTGAATTGTATCACCTGATTTAAAATATAAATCATCTTTACTCAAATATGATTTATAGGCTTTAAGTGTATTTTTTTTGACATTGTTATCTATTAAGTCACTATACTTAATATCTTGAGAAAACACACTGAAACTCAAAAACGCAAAAAAAACAAGTACTAAATTTTTCATAATTGTTAGCTGATGTTAAAATTTTCCTACTCATAAGGCTTTTCGGTACCGCCCCCGCCGTATAGACCTTGGCGGGCAGGCCGTTTTTTTTTTGAGTGGTTTCAGGTCTCCACTGATAATCTTAAAATATCTAAATTGTTAGCCTAAGTGTTTTGCTACCGATTGTTGTGCTTTTCTTCTTTCCAGTTCGTCGGTTACTGCGGACGGTACACATTTTTTATTAACCGGGTTTAAATAAGTACCAAGACATTTTGCTACAACCAATGCGGCTGGAATTCCAATAATTGTAATAAAAAGGCCAACAACTTGAAGAACTGCTACAATGGTAAATAGTAGTCCAAATGGAAAATATATAATCATTACAATGGTTGAGTATGTTTTCCAAGCCGTGTTTTGCTCAACATTCAGATCGTTTTTACTGACCATTGAATTACCAAATGGCCAAAATAAAAATTTACCTAATTCCATCAGGCCAAGCCCGATCGGTGCAGCGACAATTGTAATCGTTAGCAGTAAACCAAATAGATATACTACCGTTGCCAGCACGAATCCAAAAAATGGAAAATGCCAAAGAATGTTACCTAAAATTTTCATAATAGTTTGTTTGGTTTTTAGTTTTCCTACTCATAAGGCTTTTCGGATTCGCCCCCGCCACATGTACCTTGGCGGGCTGGCCGTTTTTATAGTGGTTTCTGGTCTCCACTTTTGACTTTTTTGACTGCAACTATTGTTTCAAAAGTCGCAGAAAAGTTTGAAATTTTAGACTACCCCTAAAATCTTAAATCGTAATTTTTTAGAACAATGTTATTACCTTAAGACTCATTTGATTTAACCTGGCATCCAAAGAATTGATGGGTTGCAGTAAACACCTGTTGTAGTTTAACGAGATATCCAGGGCAGACAAAAAGCTAATTTTATAACGAATACCTGCTCCAATTGAGAAGAAAGGCAAAGCAGTTTCATATTCATTGTTTATTAAGAATTTCTCCTGCCCTTTATTTATGATGTTGATGCCAACCCCTAATCCGGTAGTGCCATAAGGACTTATTTTTTTTGTATCATCAAAATCTGAGAAAATACCATCAATGAATAAATCAACAAATTGGCCATTGAGGTGATCGGTTAAACCATCATTTTTTTGCTCAACTTTAAGATTTCTAAAAGAGTAAAGTGCCGAAGTTCTTAACGAAAACCAATAATCGATGTATTTTTCGACAGCAAAACCAAAGGAAGGATTTATCGCGCTACTGAATTTTAGATTATCAACATTATCGGAATAAAATCCTACTCCTAAATTAACTACCGGTCCAAATTTAATTTGAGCATTAGCTGCAACTGTAATAACAGAGATCAAAATAAGCAAACCTATTTTTTTCATAACATTTTCATTTAAAGCGATTATTTAAACTATTCATCAATAATAAAAGAGATGACATTTTTCCAGTAATTGTTACCACAACCAACCTTTAAAGTGATAGGTGTTGTTCGGCTGGTTTGTTCCATAAGCAACTCCAACATCACGATAAGCTTTTATGCGTTGACTCTCCAAACTGATTTTATCATCCCATTGTTTCATCTGAAAATTCCAATCTCTTTTTTCATCAGCGAGTACTTTTGTTCTAATTTCACTCACCAATTTCTGAGCATCTCCATAACATGCAGCATCAGGTAAAATTCCAGCGAGTAAACCTGATATTTCATTTGCCCCCGAAGTATTAGGATTGGCTACCCAAATAGCTTGTGCCGCCGCCAGATTTCTGTTACATAATTCATTCAAGTATGATTTAAATATTGGCTCTATTGCATTTGAAGCTTTCATATAGCAATCTTTACAAACATCGGGCACAGCAGTAAGCTGAAAAATCGCTTGCTGATATTGCTTTTGAGAAGCCAATGCCTTTGCTTCCTGTAAAATAAAATCACAACGATCGTTATAAAAGGTTATAATTTTGTTCTTCCCTTCTTCAATAAATGATTTGAATTCAGGCGAGTTCGCATTGATTTTCTTAATTCCGTCGATATATGCTTTATTTGGATTTATCCCAACAGCCTTAAAGCTAATTGTTTTTCTGCTGAATACTGTTTTGGATGTATAATCGGCGATGTAGTAGGTGGCCTCAATATTCATTGCAATCATTGCTGGTGGTCCCGGGACAACATCTTTGGTTATTATATTTAAATTGACTGTTATAATAAACCTTGGTGAGAAGCTATTGGCACCTAATCCATTATTTGTAGCGATCTGCTGCATTTTATTCTGGAGTAGGCTATAGGCTGATTCCGGAAGATCTTCAACTTGATCGGCAACAATCGGTGTTAATGAAATTCTTGCCAGATCATCAGTTTTCCCCAAATTATTCTGTGCAAAACCATACCCAAGAGAAACAGATAGTATGATTGAAAGTAAAGGTTTTAGAATTCTTTTCATGGTTTTCGTATTTATTATTTATCACCAATAACTATGGTAGCCTGGCCTTGACCTTTCGTCATGAGTTTTGCTGTTATGGCATATTTTTCTTTAAGCATTTTTTGAAGATCTTTTGCCCAGCCTCTGGCATCGATTGCAGTATTATTAGAATTATATAAAGGAATTCTCACTTGTTCAAAAAACATCATCGATTCAGTAGCATCTGTTGTACTGAACCTACCCTGAACTGTGTTTTGTGAAATCCATTTCTCTATAATAGATCCAAGTTCCTCTCCATTAAATTCTTTCTCCAGGTCACCATCAAAGTTGCTGAACGTTTTTATTCTCAGACTTACTTCTCTTCCATTGGTTAACAGATCTTCGAAATGAGCTTGTAACTGTGCATTAAAGTTGTCTAATTGTGACAATACAGCTTCCTCCAATAAAACAGGAAGCTCTGCTGAAAAGGATGGAGCACCTGTGCCGGAAGCACTGGCAATTTGTTTATCGGTATAGCTATCAATGCCATTCAAAATAAAAGTTACAGATTTTTTTGGTCCTGTCTGGTTGATTGTCCAAGTCATTTGCATAATTATATCAGACTTGGCCGTCTTTTTAAGTTTATCAATGGGACTTTCGTTTACTTCCCCTCCGTTTTTGCTTGTTAACATAGCATCTTCAGCAGATTCACCCTGAAGTGACTTTAAGGAGCCCTCTAAAGTTTTGAGGGTAAACCCTCTGTCCGCCATTAGACCACCAATCTTACTAATAACCAAAAGCAGGTCAGAATTCTCTTGCAGTGCCCTTTTGTAATCTGGTATTTTTTCAATAGTACCTTGGTTGTCGTAATCCAACATATACCCGTTTTTGGTACACCAAACATCGCTTGGGACAATCATAATTGTTGGCTTCTTGGCCTGTCCAGCAGCAAAAAGAGTAACTATCAGCAGTAAATTTGCAATTATATATTTTTTCATTTTTAAAAATTAACAAATACATTTTTTAAAATTCCTGATAAAACTTTTCATTAAAAGAGAAGGTTAAGAACTATATATCATATTCTAAAAAAAAACTTCTAAAAACCTTCGCCTAGTTTTTTAATTATTCCGGCATCTTCTAACTCTTTTCTTAATTGAGCATGATTTACCGAAACAATTACACCAATTTTATATTGGTTCCCGGCCTTTAACCGATCTTTTGGATCGATAGAGCCATCGCTACTTAAACTTACATAGTTCAGATATTTGCTTCCAGATTCGAAAAAAGCATTAAAATAATCCTGATATTGTTGCTCAGCACCAGGAGCCGTTACCAAAGGTTTCTGCATACATCCCTTTTCTCCGGTTGTTATGCCCTTAAAAATTATTGCATGGACAGCATTCTTCTTTGCCTGTTCAATCGCATCGTTTGGTTTTTTCCCATAGCCCCATACTTTGACTAACTGGGTACCTTCCATACCAGTACCCATACACTGCACTTCATAATTATAAAAAGCTGCGAGATTTGAAGTCTTTTTTTTTCCAAGAACTGATGAACTCAAAATTGTGAGAAAAAATAAAATAGTTAATGTTGAAAGCAAAATATTTTTCATAGTACTAGATTTTAAAAAAGGATAAATGAATTTACATATACTTGTCTTTAGAATTGAAATCTAAGGCCAAAATCAAATGATATACCTGATCTTCCTGGATACAAATCTGTCCATGCAACGCCTTCATAACCAATAGCATCTTTAAATTCAAAATCAGTAACATTCAGAAAATAATAATATCCTATATTGGCTGTCAATTGAAGTTTATAAATAATATTTGCACCAAGTTGTACATTTGGCTCAAAGTAATAGGCACCGTATTTCCCGGGTAATTCAGAAGAGTTTTCGAACCCTAAGCGAATGGCAGGCTCTAACTGATAATTTCTAGCAAAATACAATGATTTTCTTACTCCAATATAATAACGTGTAAATGACACATCCTTAGAAGAACTGTACCTGGAATAAGGATCATAAGTGAAATAATTGTTTTCGTCAAAAGTAACTCCCCCAATGGCTTTTAATCCGGGAGATAATCTTGATAAGTGTTCAATTTCTGCACCATAACCTCCGGGGGCTCCATCAAGTCCAATGCTATAGATTGGGGATATCCCAAATCCCTTGTCATTTTTCTGCTTAAGCAGCATCCCTTCATCCACCCGTCGTCCGGCTATCTGGTAAAAAGTTGAAACTTTGTTTGAGTTCCCTGTTGCATTTGTGGTGTTATAAATAATCTTTTTAGCTCTTACAACTGCCTTCCGTTTTGATTTTATTTCACCATTGCGTTTCTGAATATTTTCATAAACAAAGTACCGGTCGTCTATTCGAAGGCCTTCTTTCTCACCTATTTTTGCGCCAATGGGTTTCGTTTTAAATACACTTGTATTAACTTGAAATGATTCATTTTGTGTAGATAACCCATATTCAGCTTTATTAATCGCATCTTCCAAAAAATTATTAAATAGGACAGCATCGCTATACAACGTATTTTCCTTGCTTGTTGTACCCTGAATAGCACCTGAAGAATGTGAAACAAAATTCAACGAATAAACTTGTTTCTCAAATTTTTCTTTGCGTTCCCTTTTCATTTGAGGCGAATCATCCGAATTAATCCAATAACTATTATAAAATACAGAAGCGATAGAATCATTCCAATTCAGTCGGAACAGATAAGCATCATAATTTCCCATCCAGCCTTTATAATGACGATCCTTGTACGGCGTTCTGTCTTCATTATAAACTTCTTCCATTGTTTTAATAATAGGATAACCCATCACTAATATGTAGCTGTTTTTAAGTAATTTTTCGCCGCTGTCTTTTATTAGATCCTCCCCTTTTCGATTAGATGCTGCATTTACAACATTCAAATCAGTTGCATTATATATACCTCGATTTTTGATTAATTCCATATTAAATGATCCATCTGGCTGCTGATTGAACCATTTTGAAATTATCTTATTTCCGACTCTATTCATGAGCAACACATTTAAGATCGCATCTTTAAGTTTACCTTTACTGCTTCCTGAAGTATATCCATCACATGGAACAATTTCCGAAATTAATTTCAAATCTAAAGTATGATCGTCGAATTTTGAAGGAGGTTTTAACTTGCTAAACTCACTGCGAAATAACTCACTGTGGTCTCCCTGGTAGTTTATTAATACCATCGATAATGCGTTCCTGCTATAATCACTACTCTGGATAGATGATTTATTAAATTTCCCGTCTTTACTCATATTTTGGCTTCTAGCATTTAATATCAGACACATAATAAAGGCAAATAGTACAAATATTTTCATCGTAGGTTTGATTTTTAGTTTTTCCTACTCATAAGGCTTTTCGGTACCGCCCCCGCCGTATAGACCTTGGCGGGCAGGCCGTTTTTTAAGTGGTTTCTGGACTCCACTTTTTATTTTAAATTTATAGTGATTGTATTTTTTTTTCGCAATTAAAATCCAAGTCATAAAAAACAGCGTGGCCTAATTGATTACCGTTGTTGAGGTCCGACCAAGAACCTTTTTGAAAAGTAATGCAACGACCACGCTATTATTTATAAATGACATACCAACAACTTACACAGTACATTTTTGCAAAACAGGTCGGTTCCAACAACAGAATTCAGACAAACACTTTGTATTAACTTGTAATGTTCTGATCATTTTGGTGATCCGAACATTCTGGTTATTCAATAATGTGTAAGTTACAGGTACTTGAAAAATAAAATTGTTGCTAATTTGAGGATGGTAGGTTTGAACTTGATTTTGGGGAAAACAAATGATTGGAGATCAAAAAAGATGGGACACCGTTGAACAACAAACAAGTTAAGGCAAGTTTACAAACTTGCTATTTGCCTTAATTCGCCAGGGAAACAAGTGTAGGTTCTATGACGTTTTATATGGGTAAAATAATGCAAGCACATTTTAGGTGCAAAGCACTGTTGATATTTGTAGCATTTATGTTGCAATACGAACAAAAGGTGCAGCGTACCGAAATATAGACACCTGATATTTATAATATTCTGGTGCGTTGCACCTTACCTGCTTCTGTCGTCTTCTTTACTACAAATATTTTGCCCAGCCTACTGCTGGCAGGGGCTCTGCCGCTTTCTGATAGCTAAAGTTCAAAAGAAAAAAGCGAAAAATGATGGTTGCTTGTACTGAATTTAACAAATTATTCCCTTGGATTGAAGATAACTTAGAAATTCTTCTTTACGGGCACGGGCAATGGGTATTGGCACATCCGACTTATCATCCATGATCAGAAAACCACTATCATCCTTAATATACTTCTTAATATGATTTATGTTGACAATATGCTTGTTGTGTACACGATAAAAAAAGCCTTTGCCGACCAAAAAATCTTCGAAGTCGTTGAATCCTCTGGATACAACTATTTTTAAAATCAGGTTCGGATTACATTTTTCGTCTAAAATGAAAAATTCGGTATACGAGTTATCCGACTGACAACGAATAATATTCTTTACTTCAAAAAAGCTTAATCCTTTTTTGTCGGGGAGTGCAATTCGTTGATCTTCATTCTTTAATTTGAAATTGGCTAGTAAATTTGATATCCGATCTTTTCCTGTTCTTTCCTTATATCGCTGTAAAGCTTCCTCAACGTGATCTTTCAGGATAGGTTTTTCGATGAAATCGAGTGCAGATGCTTTGATTGCCTGCACCGCATATTTTTGGTAATTGGTAGTAAAAATGACTTCAAAAGCACGTTCACTAACCATTTCAAGCAAATCAAATCCCGAATGTGGTTCCATTTCAATGTCTAAAAAAACAAGCTGGGGGTTCAATTGATCAATTTTATTGACAGCATCCACTACATTTTGGCATGTTGCAATAATTTCGACCTGCTTAAAATGCTTATTAAGCATTGTTTCTAACGAACCCAAATGGAGATAGTCATCATCAACGATTATAGTTTTTATCATACTGATAATTCATAAGGCAGGAACATCTTTACGCGGGTGCCCCCAGGGTTATTAAATGAATCTTCAAGATCGTCAATCAAAAAATATGATTTTGTATTTTTCAGTTCATTGATTAAGAGTAAACGCTCTTCCGTTAGTTTCACCCCAATAGATTCTTTTTTGAACCCTGATATCGGTTTTAAATTCATCGTCTGGTTCCTTCCAACTCCATTATCTTCAACAATGCAAACCAGATATTCATTTTCTCTTCGTACCTCAATTGTTATGTTCCCTGATTTTTCCGGATTACGAAATCCATGTTTGATTGAATTTTCGACAAAGGGTTGCAAAATTAAGGGTGGTATGAGCGTTGTCTTAGCGTCAATTTCCGATTGAATCAGAATACTAAATGTGAAAGGATTTCTGAACCTAACATTTTCGAGTTCCATATAAATTTTCAACGTATCTACTTCTTCGTCTAACGGGATTCGACTCTTCATCGAGTTTTCCAGAACTGTCCGTGTCAGGTTCGAAAAATTTAAAAGGCTGATTTTCGATTCTTTAATTTTTGCTTCATCCAATAACCTTCCGATTGAATCGACACAATTAAAAATGAAATGCGGGTTCATTTGCGAACGCAGTGCTTTCAAATGATTTTCTGTTGACTTTCGGCTTAACTCGGCTGCCCTTTGATTTAAAACGGCCTTTTCCTTTTCCTTTTTATTTCTGAAGTTGATAAAGCCTAATAGCGAAATGATAAGCAGAACAACAAAGCCAGAGATAAGTATCAAGTTATTGTTCTTCTTCTTCTCTGCTTGAAGGTTCAAGTATGCAATTTCTTTGTCTTTCTTTTCAGTATCGTACTTGGTTTGCATTTCGGCAATCGACTTGCTGTTTTGTTGACTGAAAATGGTATCAGTAAGTTGCTGATAGATTTGTAAATATTTCACAACACTATCTGGCTTATTTATACGGCTATACAATTCGATAAAGTTTACAGAGATCTCTTGTAATGATTTGTTATCCTTAATCCCGATCAAAATCTTCTCAGATTTATGCATGTATTCCAAAGCTTTTAAAAATTCTCCTCTATCACTATATACAGTTCCTATATTTTGAAATACGGTTGAGGTTAATTCTTTGTCGCCGATCTGAAGTGCAATGGGAAGAACATCATTAAAGTAATTTAACGCTAATTCATTATGCCCCATGCTGTGATGCGTGGTTCCAAGCATCAGATTGACGAGGTTTTGAAAATAGGTGTCTTGAATTTCTTTAAATATTTTTTTTGCTTCTGTCAGAGAGTTGATTGTATGAACGTAGTCTTTTTCTTCATCGTAAATTAGCGCCAATCTATATAATGAAACTCCAACGCCTTTTAGATATTTTGCTTTTGAAAATTTTGTCTTTGCATCTAGAGCATATCGCTTAGCCTGATCATATTGCTTCAGGTACCTGAATACACTGCTAATGTTTAATAATGGATAGCCAATGTCGTTTTCGTTTTTTTCTTCTTCATAGATTTTTAATGCTTTTAAATAGAAATTGAGAGCAATGGAATATTCTCCTTTTTCTTTATAAATGGTCCCGATCCAGGTATATCCTGATGCTAAATTGTTCTTTTTATTTAAAGAAGTATAGATTTTATTTGCTTTGGTCCTTAGTTCAATGGCCTTCTCTGTTTTTCCAAAATGGATGTAAATTACTCCCATGTTGTCATAAGTTTCTGCAATTCCCAACGAGTCCTTTAGTTTACTTACTATTTCATAACGGTTTTCAAAATAAACTAATGCCGTGTCGAATTTTCCAAACTCGTAGTAAGCCAGTCCTAAAGCATTAAGACAAATACTTTGTCCTTTTTTGAAGTCAATCCTTTTTGACAGGGACAATCCTTGATTGGCATATTCGATTGCTTTATCAGGCTTTGTATCGGTATATGCATCCGATAATTTATAGAGTACTTTTACCTTGCTTGTATCCAACGTAGTTGTTCGTAATACTGAAATAAGCGAATCAATATTTTGTTGCTGACTGAAGGAATTCGTTATTCCGGATGTGAAAAGAAATAAGGATAGGATTGCGACTGGAAGTAATCTTTTTTTGAATAGGCAGAGAAGACAAACTTTACTCAGATTAAATTCAATAAATCGGAAGAGCTTTATAACATACATCATAATGCACATGTAGATTTGATTAAACCATTGTGTCCGTAAAATCAGATATACAAGTTGCCTTAGTAAGGTAAAAATGAGATCGTTCTGACTTTGACCTTATAAAGATACGAATTTGTATCTTCCATATAGTTATAATTATCAAATATTTGTGTTTGGTCAGAAAAAAAGAGTACCAATATTTTATAAAACTTCAGAATCATTATGAGCCAATCAAGCTCTTTGAAAACAAAAAGGTGTGCATCTTTTGGGATAAAGCCGAACAACATGGGCATTTTTAGGTAATCGATGTGATTGGAGCTTTTACTGAT
>Ga0302296_1000306_pt1 | contig 42360 bp, 38 predicted proteins | sample III_Fen_N3_1_FD_194546 | JGI IMG/M metagenome (GOLD analysis project Ga0302296, IMG submission 194546) | Peat permafrost microbial communities from Stordalen Mire near Abisko, Sweden - III_Fen_N3_1 | ecosystem: Environmental > Terrestrial > Soil > Wetlands > Permafrost | place: Sweden: Abisko... | reverse complement strand
TTGTAACTACATTCATAAAATTACATTTTTCTTTTTTTAAACATCAAATTTCGCGCGCAAAGGTACAATAATTTTTGCAAAATGTATATACAGCCGAAGTAAAATAGTGATTTTTTGGGGATTGAAAAGAATATTGAAACCTGAACCCCTCCGCTGCGCTCGTCCCCTTTCAAAAAGGGGACATTGGAGAAGTGCGAAACCCGATACACTTCATAACCGTTTTAAAATCTTCAGTATAACTATTATTTTATTAAATGCGCAAACTCCCGCGCACCACAATCTTCCCTTTTCTTACTCCCTCTCCTTTGGGAGAGGGTTGGGGTGAGGTCGGGAAGTGCCCAACGGGCGAAGGGTTAGAAGCGACCAAACCCCGCCTCACTCCATTTGAAAATTTTCAAAAAAAATATTCTGAAAAGTATTTTTAAATTAAATATACTTCCATATATTTGTTCAACCTTAACAAACTGTTTGTCTCAATCATCTAATGCTTAACTCATTTATGAATTCAAAATCACCAAAACCGCTTTCCCCAAACGATTTTGCGCATTATGTAAAACAGATTAATCCAGCAACCAATTCCGCAAAATATCCCTTAGACACCCAGACGGTTTTTAGCCGCACAATGAAGTCTGACAAATTCACAACGGCGTCTGACCTTTACACAATGACATCTGTCAACTGCACAGTGAAGTCTGACAAGTTCACAACGACGCCTGTCAACCTCACAATAATGTCTGACAAGTTCACAACGACATCTGTTGAACGTACAATGACGTCTGTCGAGCGCACAATGAACAAATATTTATTCGCATTCCACTTCAATATCGATAATAGGCAATTGTCAACAGACAATTCACCATTATAAAATCAAAAAAAAATTATAAACCCTAAAACTGCATTTGAGATTATGACTAGAAAATCGATTAATTTATTAGACATGCTGAAAAGTGTTCTACAATTCTTTACAGAAAACCCACAGCTATTAGAAGGTAAACCCGCACTACAAACATCGGTAGAAAAACTGAGAGTTTACATTAACGAGATTGAGGCATTGGAACAAGCACAAGCCAAAAATGCCAAAACCGAAACGGCATTAAAAGGCGAAACCAAAACTGCTTTAATAAATGCCGCTTCAAAAGTTCTTGCCGGAATAGGCGCCCACGCTGCGGCTATCAACGACACTCGCCTGAAGATGGATTCCGACATTACTGATTATGATCTGAACCGGTTGCGTCAAAACGACCTGATTACAGAGATTCATGCTATTTACGACATGGCATTGCCCATAGCTTCCGAGCTAACAACCTGGCACGTAACACAAGATGACATTGATGCACTCGACACTAACTCAGCTGCATTCGATGCCAAAGATCCGGCTATCAAAAACATCAAAGCGCGCTCGGCAAAAGCCACAGCTGACATCAAAGCAAAACTGGATGAAGCATACAATTTCACTAAAGACACCATTGATGCCATGATGCTGCCATACAAAACCGTAAACCCAACAGCATACGGTCATTACCAAAAAGCTCGCGAAATAATTCATACTGCCGGAGGACATAAAAAAGTATCTGCACCCGATACCAGTGCAACGGGGAAATAAGTGAACAAAACCGAAGATGCTGTGAATAAGCAGTTTCTTCGGCTTTTCATTTAATAAATTTTAAAAATAATTTCGCCTACAAAGAAAAAGCCATACTTACCAGCCACTAAAAAAAATAAAAATGAGAAAAACAATAGCTATAACATTTTTGGTTTTTGTGTCTATGACAGTCTTCGCCCAAACCGTAACTACAAGTTCAAAGCAAGTCGTTGGCAAAAATATTATTAATGGAAAAGAGATATTAGGAATCAAATATCAATTCTCTGATCCTATTTATAATTGCAAACGTGACACTGCTAATAACAGGTTCATCATTCAATTAAGAGGTATAAATGGGAAGTATTATAAAAATAATGGATCAGTTTTAGTATTCGATTTAAAAACACAGCAAATATTATGGTTCAAAGAGCTTAATTATGCAAAACAAGAAGTGGAACAATATGAAAATGTATTGTTTATTACTTCTGAAAAGAAAATTGAACGTATAAATATGACTACCGGGGAAACTATGTGGACTACAAACTGTCGTCTTTTGTCCACAATACCAAATTTGAACATTAGCCTTGGAACAAAATACAATGCTTTCATGGACAAATACGAAAAAATTAAAGCAATAGATTTAAATACAGGAAAAATTAGCTGGGAAAGAGGGATAGATTACAATTATGGAATAAACGGAGTAATGAATTTAAACGATACAGCTATCATCTTCAAAGCAGCAGGGTTGCACCAAATGAATCTGAAAACTGGGAAAGGCTGGGACTACGATGCAGTAACAGGCACCTTTGATTATAGAAAAACTGTCGGAGCCAATGTTGCGGGAGTTGCCCTTGGATTGCTCACCGGAGCTTTCATTGTGTCCACAGGACATGATTTGGTAAGCGAAACTATTTCAAACGTGGCAAGCGATAGCCTGAACTATTACTTTGCTTCCAAAGAATATATAGCAGCTATAAATCATGCAGGAAAATTGGTCTGGAAGACAAAACTGCCTAGTGAAACCAGCAGCTCAACTCTATTTTATAAAAAGGATACAATTTACATGATAAATTTTGGAGAAGCAAAATACAATGGAAAAACAGTAGATTATGGTAAGCCTTATCTGGGTGCATACGACAAAAAAACAGGAAATCGACTGTTTATGAATATCAGAACTGAAAGTAAAAATCCGATTCTTGAATATTTGTTATCTAAAGATTCGGTGGAACTTTATTTTAGAAAAGGAGTGGGAAAATACTCGCTAAGAAATGGTTACTCCACAAAAGATATTAGTTTCGACGAGAAGGAAACCGGGAATTTAAGCTACGAAGTTAGTCACAGTATAATCTACACGAAATCCGATTCAACATATAAAAACTTATCCGAACAGAATCCAAAATCGATGTTTTTCATGACAACCAAAAATAATGTAGTACAACTGAATGAAAATTTTGAAATAGAAAGAACTATCAAGCTGAATGACCTATACCTGAAAAAATTGAAAACTGAAAACTGCGTTTATCTCTATCTCGACAAAAGCATATCCATTATCAACAAAGATCATTTAAAAATTGGCGAAATGAATCTAGGTGAAAATTTAATGAAAATAGGAAACAAACTCTATGAAATAAATGAGAATTACATTACGGAAATAGAATTGGATAAAGAGTATCAGTAAATTCAACAACTGATGCCAATGCGGTTCTATGAACCGTGATAAATAAACAAGATTGTATAAAGCTTAACCACTCGCTGGCACGGCTCTGCAAACCCTACCATCACAACGAACTCGCAGAGTTCATACGCATAACCTTCGAACTTCGTTAAGGTTTATCACACCCAACTCTCCGGGTTGACTCCGAAATACGACCTTCACTGACTGGCGTAGTTCTGTAGACCCTAACAGCAAAGAACTCGCAGAGTTCAATACACATAACCCCCAACTAAGTTGGGGGTAAAACAACCAACCACACCCCAACCCGCAGGGTTGAATTAGACACTCTTAACCCACAAACTCTATGGCAAGCTATCGACAACTTTACACCCTCCGCCAATTATGAACTATGCATTATGAATTATGCATTGATTTCTGTCATTCTGTCACCCCATCCACGCTGGCACTTTTTTTGAATAACACAACGCCGGGTAAACCGATAAGTCGGAGTACGACTAAACACGTATAAAACAAATCAACATATTAAACCAATTAACTTACAAACTACAATGAGCAAAGGAAACATCGGGGTTACGAGTGATAATATCTTCCCCGTTATCAAGAAATTCTTGTACAGCGATCACGAAATCTTTTTGCGTGAATTAGTATCGAATGCCGTTGATGCCACACAAAAGCTGAAAACACTGGCAGCCGTTGGCGAATTCAAAGGCGAACTTGGCGACCTCACCGTGCGCGTGGCCATCGACAAAAAGAAAGGCACACTCACCATTTCCGACCGCGGAATAGGTATGACCGCCGACGAAATTGACAAATACATCAACCAGATTGCTTTCTCGGGAGCCGAAGAGTTTTTGGAAAAATACAAAAACGACGCACAAGCTATTATCGGTCACTTCGGACTTGGTTTCTACTCCTCGTTCATGGTATCCAAGCAGGTTGAAATCTTTACGCAATCGCACAAAGAAGACACCGTAGCTCAGCACTGGGCATGCGATGGCAGTCCCGAATATAACCTGGAAGATACCATCAAAGCCGACCGTGGAACCGATATCGTGTTGCACATCGACGATGACAACAAAGACTTCCTCGAAGAAGCAAAAATCCAGGATTTACTCACAAAATATTGCAAATTCCTTCCAATCGAAATTGCTTTCGGCAAAAAGAAAGAATGGAAAGACGGCAAAAACGTGGAAACCGAAGCCGATAATATTATTAACAACACCAATCCTGCCTGGACCCGCAAACCTGCCGACCTGACAGAAGAAGATTATACCAATTTTTATCACGAGCTGAATCCAATGGGCGAAGATCCGTTGTTCCACATTCACCTCAATGTTGATTATCCATTTAACCTCACCGGCATTCTGTATTTCCCTAAAATCAAGAATAACATCGACATGCAACGCAACAAAATTCAGTTGTATTGCAATCAGGTGTACGTTACCGACCACGTGGAAAATATCGTGCCCGAATACCTGACGTTGTTGCACGGTGTGATTGATTCTCCTGATATTCCGTTGAACGTTTCGCGCAGCTACCTGCAAAGCGACGGCAACGTGAAAAAGATCTCGAGCCACATCACCAAGAAAGTGGCCGAGCGCCTGAATGAGATATTTAAAGCCGACCGTACAGCTTTTGAAGAAAAATGGGATAACCTCAAGCTCTTCATCCAATACGGCATGCTCAGCGACGAAAAATTCTACGAACGCGGCGAAAAATTTGCATTATTGAAAAATGTTGATGGAAAATACTTCACTTTCGAAGAATACAAAACATTAGTTGGCGAAAACCAAAAAGATAAAAACGGCGATGTTATTTACCTGTACGCCAGCAACAGCGACGAACAATACAGCTACATTCAGCACGCCAAAGACAAAGGTTACGACGTGCTGATTATGGACGGACAACTGGACGTACATGTGGTAAGCCAACTGGAACAAAAATTCGAGAAAACGCGTTTCGTTCGTGTAGACAGCGATGTTATTGACAAAATCATTCAAAAAAATGATGACAATAAAGTAACACTCACCAACGATCAACGCGATGCTCTCGTTACCGTTTTCGAATCTCAGATTCCTGCTTTAGAAAAAACCAACTTCATTATCACTTTCGAGCAACTGGCTCCAACTTCCAATCCCGTTTTCGTAACACAAAACGAGTTTATGCGTCGTATGAAAGAAATGTCGGCACTGCAAGGTGGTGGTGGCATGATGAATTTCTATGGCGAAATGCCGGACAGCTATAACCTAGTAGTAAATACTGCTCATCCGGTTATCGAGAAACTCTTGACCGAAGAAGAAGCAGCCTGCAAAACTGAAGTAAGTCCGTTTGCTACTCAACTGGCTCTTGCCGAAGAAAAGAAATCGACTTTGAAAGACAACCAGAAAGGTAAAAAAGACGAAGAAATTCCAAGCGAAGAAAAAGCCCAACTGGAAGAACTGGAGAAACAAATTCAGGATCTTACCGACAAGAAAAAAGCAATTTATAAAACCTTTGCAGGAGACAACAAACAAGTGCGTCAGTTAATTGACCTTGCTTTATTGGCAAACAATATGCTGAAAGGCGAAGCATTAGCAAACTTCGTTAAAAGAAGCGTGGAACTATTATAATTGACAGTTGATAATTGATAATTTACCATTTACTGGCGGTATGACTTAGGTCGTATCGCCAGTTTTATTTTTAGTAATAGCCTCACTTGTAGCGAAGCCATTGTTATATCCAGTCTAGTGACGAATTGAAACAAAACAGCAAGTATAATTTCGATTATTGAAACAAAATCCTTATTTTTGTGTGATTTATTTACAAAACACAAAATATCATCCCCTTGGAATTAGCAAAATCTCCCTCCGAATGTAAGGACAAAGAAGAAATCCGTTCGCAAATCGATCTTATAGACAAAGAAATCATTGCTCTTTTCGCTAAGCGGTTTGAGTACGTCAGTGAAATTGTAAAGTTCAAAAGCAATGCCCAAAGTGTCGTAGCTCAGGATCGCAAAGACCATGTGATTAAACAACGGGGAGAATGGGCCGAAACTCACGGATTGGACAAAGACACCTTCGAACAAATTTACCGCTTTCTGGTAGACCATAATATCGGAAAAGAGCTGGAAATTCTTGAGAAAAGTAAACAAGTTGACGAGTAAACCTGTACACAACTCAAAAAATGAGCAAACAATAATAACATAAAAAAAAGACTGTTGTCTGGTGACAGTTGACCGTCGACTAAAAAAAATGTACAAACAAGATATTAAAGTAATGGACTGCACCGTACGCGACGGTGGATTGATGAACAAATGGCAATTTAGCGATGATTTCGTTCGCGGAGTATACAATGCGTGCCTTGAAGCAGGAATTGATTATATGGAAATCGGCTACCTGAGTAGCGAAAAATCTTTTAGCCGTGCAGAGATGGGTCCATGGAAATTTTGCCAACAAAAAGACCTGGAACGCATTGTCGGCAAAAACGAAACTAACCTGAAGCTGTCAGCCATGGCCGATATCGGGCGTATTGATTTAGAAGATATACCCCTAGCCTCTGAAAGCGCACTGGACATGATCCGCGTAGCATGTTATGTTCATCAAGTGGACAAAGCCATCGCATTGGCTCACCATTGCATGGACAAAGGCTACGAAACCTGTATCAACCTCATGGCAGTTTCAACCGTTGGCGAACTGGAACTCGATGAAGCGCTGAAAGACATTGCCAAATCGCGCGTAAAAGTATTCTACGCGGTAGATAGCTTTGGTAGCATGTACGTGGAATCTATTCAGCATTTAGTTCGTAAATATAGCGCTGCCATGCCGGGAAAAGAAATTGGAATTCACGCGCACAACAACATGCAGTTAGCCATGTCGAACACCATCACAGCTTTAATGGAAGGTTGCACTATGCTAGATGCCACCTTAATGGGGCTTGGTCGAGGTGCAGGAAATTGTCCGATTGAGATATTGATCGCTTTTCTGAAAAATCCCAAATACCGCCTGTTGCCACTGTTGCAGGTTATTCAAGATTATGTACATCCAATGCAAAAAGAAATTGATTGGGGATATCACATCCCCTACCTGATTTCAGGCGCACTAAACGCACATCCACGCAAAAGCATGGAATGGATGGAATCAGAAAAGAAAAATGACTTTGTGACGTTTATGAAAGAAATGCACGACAACGAAATCCTGGAATAACAGATTAAAGCTGTCATTTCGAATGATATAGACTTCCTTTTGTTGAAAAACGAAAGGAAGTTTTATTTTATTAGTAAAACTCCTAAAATATAATGCCTTAACGAGTATTCTATTTTTAAATTATCCTAAAATCATAGCTCTCCTTTCAATAATTTATTGTATATTTGTCTGTTTTTCGAGATAGTACGCTTTTTTGTAAGCAAGAGCAAAAAACTATCATCAATCAACTGTAAATAAATAATTTAAAATAAAAATGAGCGAAGAAGAAATAGCAAGAGACACTGCAAGTGCCAATTATGGCGCAAGTAGCATCCAAGTGCTGGAAGGTTTGGAAGCAGTACGTAAACGTCCCGCCATGTACATTGGCGACATCGGCATAAAAGGATTACACCATTTGGTATATGAGGTAGTAGATAACTCTATCGATGAAGCTTTAGCAGGACATTGCGATACGATACAAGTTTTTATCAACGAGAACAACTCAATCACAGTGATTGACAACGGTCGTGGTATTCCGGTGGATATGCACGAAAAAGAAGGAAAATCTGCTCTTGAAGTTGTTATGACTGTGCTTCACGCCGGTGGAAAGTTCGATCATGGTAGCTATAAAGTTTCTGGCGGATTACACGGTGTGGGCGTTTCGTGCGTAAATGCACTTTCAACCTTATTGCATGTGGAAGTTTCCCGTAACGGGAGATTGTATATGCAGGAATACGAATGCGGAGTACCAAAATTTCCTGTAAAAGAAATCGGGACTTCCACTACAAACGGAACACTGACTACTTTCCTTCCCGACAACAGCATCTTCATCGAATCAGTTTACAAATGGGATATTCTGGCCGGTCGTCTACGCGAGTTGGCATTTTTGAATGCCGGAATCACATTGACGCTTACCGACAAAAGGTTTTTGAACGATGACGGCTCTTTCAAATCAGAAGTATTTCATTCAACCGAAGGGTTGAAAGAATTCGTTGAATATATCGACGAAGCCCGTGAGCCGCTTATTGACAGCGTAATCCATATTTCTACTGAAAAAAATGGAATTCCGGTAGAAATTGCCATGACTTACAACACATCGTACAACGAGAATATCCACTCATACGTAAATAATATCAATACGATAGAAGGTGGAACTCACCTTGCCGGTTTCCGTCGTGGACTGACCCGTACGTTGAAGAAATATGCTGAAGACAGCAAAATGCTTGAGAAACTTAAAATTGAGATTAGTGGCGATGACTTCCGCGAAGGATTAACCGCCGTTATTTCAATTAAAGTTCAGGAACCACAGTTCGAAGGACAAACCAAAACCAAACTGGGTAACAACGAAGTTATGGGTTCGGTAGATATGGCCGTTGGCGAAGCACTTGGGAACTATCTGGAAGAAAATCCAAAAGCTGCCCGCATTATTGTGGAAAAAGTAATTCTTGCCGCCACAGCCCGTTACGCAGCTCGCAAGGCCCGCGAAATGGTACAACGTAAATCACCTCTTTCAGGTGGTGGACTTCCCGGCAAACTTGCCGATTGCGCAGACAAAGATCCTGAAAAATGCGAGTTATTCCTTGTCGAAGGAGATTCGGCAGGTGGAACAGCCAAACAAGGTCGTAGCCGTCAGTTTCAGGCTATTCTCCCATTGCGTGGTAAGATTCTGAATGTGGAAAAGGCAATGCAACATAAAGTGCTTGAAAGTGAAGAAATACGCAATATATACACCGCTTTAGGCGTTACTATTGGAACTGAAGATGACAGCAAAGCGTTGAACATGAAAAAACTTCGTTATCACAAAGTAATTATCATGACCGATGCCGACGTAGATGGTAGTCACATTGCCACATTGATTATGACTTTCTTCTTCCGACACATGAAAGAACTGATTGAACAAGGCTATTTATATATTGCCACTCCTCCACTCTACTTATGTAAAAAAGGAAAAGTGGAAGAATATTGCTGGACAGAACTTCAACGCCAGACTTTTATTGAAAGATATGGTGGCGGAACAGACAGCGGAATCCATACACAACGTTATAAAGGTTTAGGAGAAATGAATGAAACCCAATTGTGGGACACAACCATGAATCCGGAACATCGTACATTGCGTCAGGTAAATATTGAAAATGCCGCCGAAGCCGATCACGTATTCTCCATGTTGATGGGCGATGACGTAGCACCACGTCGTCAGTTTATTGAACAAAATGCGACTTACGCTAAAATTGATGCATAATATTGGGAAACAGTTTATTGGTTGAGTGGCTTATTTGTTAGTTTATTATGTCTGAGTGGCTAATAAACCGATGAACCAAACAACTAATGAACAAATTTACCAATCAACCATATCATGAACATTGCCGTTTTTTGCTCATCAAGCAACAACATAGCTGCACATTACCGGCAATCAGCTTTCCAACTTGGAGAGTTGATTGCCGAAAGCAGAAATACACTTGTGTTTGGCGGTGCTACAGGTGGCTTAATGGATTCAGTGGCCGAAGGTGCTTGCAGCAAGAATGGTCAGATAATTGGCGTAATTCCTCATGCCGTTATCAAAATGAATCGTCAAAGCACTTTGTCTACGCAACTCATCACGGTTGAAACCATGAATGAACGGAAGGCAAAAATGAAAGCATTGTCGGATATATTTGTGGTTCTTCCGGGAAGCTACGGAACACTTGATGAAATGCTTGATATAGTTGCTTCCGGCATAGTTGGCGAGCATAAAAAACCGTTGATAATTGTCAATCAGAATGGCTTCTATAATCAATTTCTGAAACAAATAGATTTTATGCGCAGCGAATCATTTATTCCTGTGGAAGAAAAATACAAACCGCTTATTGTCCAGGATATTAATTACTGTATGGAGTTAATTAAATCATCAAATAAAAACTCATAACATTATCGTTTTATGAATCTGTTTTGGAAAAGACTCTTTGGAGGAATTACTCCTACAGCCAAACTCGAGAAAGATGAAGCTGAACTTAGGAAGGCAATGCATAGATATGCAGAAGTTGAAAAATCAGTTGAACTTGCTGAATATAAAAAGCTTTATCATGTCGTTAAGTCGGCTAAATTTCAAGAGAATAAGAAGGTACTGAAAAATCGTAGATATAAAGATACTGAAGAGTACAGAGTTTCGACCAAATGCAATAAACTTCATAATTCACCGGCAATCAAACTCTATTACCATGTCTTAGAGTCTGAAATTTTAAAACAATACCTGAATTTTAAAACAACTCCCGATTATGAATTATTAGGAGATAAGAAAAAGGTAAAAGCATCTGAAACACTCAAAAAATTCAAGCAATTCGAACATTCAAAGGCTTATAAAACGTACGCTCGGTTCTATAATTCATACATTATCAAGGAGTATGAACAATTGAAAATCAAAATTACGAAACCGGAATTTGTAAAAGCTAATAATTTCTGGGCAAACGAGGATCGGTGGCATACTACTCCTGAATTCACTCAACAACAGCGCTTTCACGAATTAGCCAAAAATCAGGACATTATTTTTTATGAAAATGAGAAACCTGAACGCTTTAAAAGATATCGCTCTTTAAAACTATCATTTAAAGATGAATTTGAATGGAATACGCTGGATAAATCGCACTGGGACTTTGGATTTCATTATAAAAGTAACGAGCTTATCTCCAGTCATTCATTTGCAAATGAAAAGCAAGCCAACAATTCGGGAAAAAATATTTCAGTTGAAGATGGCGTATTAAAACTAGTCACGAAACACGAAACAATATCAACCCGTGCCTGGGATGTTTCTAAAGGTTTTATCGAGAAAGAATTCAATTTTACATCCGATGTACTCCAAACTGCAGAAACTTTCCGTCAAAAACGAGGATTCTTTCGGGCTAAACTACGTTGCACCGGTAATATTCAACATGCTTTCTGGCTGGGAGCTGACAATAAATTACCTCACATCAATATTTTTCATTTTGATGGCAAAGCAATTACACTTGGTAATGCCAACAAAAATATTGTTGACGGAATAAAAATAACAGGACTCAATGCCTGCAAATTTTACATATACTCCCTTATTTGGTCAGAAAAAGAATTAATCTGGTTGATAAATGATTTAGAAGTTTATCGAACAGCCAGTAATATTCCTTCTGAATCCATGTACCTGGCATTCAATTCATTTATTTCTCAGAACCAAAAGGGAAGTGAAGGAAATCTTGAAGTTGACTGGGTTCGTGCCTATACAATTTCCTAATTAAAAATAAATTGATGATAACCGATACGTGCAAAATAAACGTTCTTAATCGCTTTGAAATCGGCGGACACAATCGTTTCGTACTGATTGCCGGACCCTGTGCCATTGAAACAGAAGAAATGACCATGATGGTGGCTGCAAAGCTCAAGGAAATTTGTGAAGAACTTGGTATCCATCTCATTTTTAAATCATCGTTCGATAAAGCCAATCGCTCTTCCGTGAAAGCACCCCGTGGATTGGGGATGCAACGTGGTTTGGAAATACTCCAACGAGTAAAAACCGAACTCGGTTTACCAATCGTTACGGATGTACATGAAACCTGGCAATGTGCCGAAGTAGCTAAAGTAGCCGACATGTTGCAAATTCCCGCTTTCCTCTCACGCCAGACCGATTTATTGGTTGCTGCTGCGAAGACGGGTAAAATTGTCAATGTAAAAAAAGGACAATTCATGGCACCGTGGGATATGAAAAATGTAATTGACAAATTACGTGATTCAGGTAACGAGAATATTTTGCTTTGCGAACGCGGTTCAAGCTTTGGATATAACAACTTAGTAGTTGATATGACCGGACTGGTAGAAATGCGCAGCTACGGTTTCCCGGTTGTTTTTGATGCAACTCATGCAGTACAGAAACCGGGAGGACAAGGAACTTCCACTGGAGGAAACAGGGAAATGGTTCCTTATTTAATGCGTGCTGCATTAGCTATTGGCGTTGATGCCATTTTTGCCGAAGTACATCCGGATCCCGATCATGCTTTCTCCGATGGACCGAATCAGATTTATCTTTCAAAAATCAAAGAAATTCTTCAGCAAGCAATTGCGATTGATAATATTACAAAACAGATAGCAGTTAACAGCAAGCAGCAAACTGGAAGCACGAAACTACCAACTAAAAACTACGAACCCAGTAAAATAAAACTTTTATTGACTGACGTAGATGGTGTTTTAACAGATGCAGGAATGTATTATTCCGAAGCAGGTGATGAATTGAAGAAATTCAATACACATGACGGAATGGGATTGCAACTAATTCGTGCGAAAGGAATTAAAACAGGTATAATCACCTCCGAAAATACAAAATTAGTAGAACGACGTTTTCAAAAATTGAAGTTAGACTATTTGTATCAGGGAAAACGTGAAGGAGGAAAACTGGCTTCAGTGAAAGAAATTTGTGGGAAAGAAGGCATAACCCTTGCCGAAGTTGCCTACATAGGAGATGATGTAAACTGCTTTGAGTTGCTATCCAATGTTGGGTTAGCAGCTTGCCCTGCTAATGCGCTGGATGCCATCAAGAATATCCCCGGAATTATTCAAATGAAGAAAAAAGGCGGCGAAGGTTGTGTAAGGGAATTTGTAGAAATGATTATGAATAGCTATTGCTGAAAAGAGATTAGAATGGATTCTATACAACGAAGCAAAGAGATATTTAATCTTGAAATAGCTGAACTTCAAAAGTTGGCTGATAAAATTGGACCGGAAATAAACGAAGCCGTGGAACTGATTTATGCCTGCAAAGGAAAGTTAGTTATTATGGGAGTAGGAAAAACGGGTATTATCGGACATAAAATTGCCTCTTCTCTTGCTTCTACAGGCACATCGTCTATATTTATTAATGCTGCCGAAGCAATGCATGGCGACTTAGGCATGGTCAATAAAAACGATATTGCACTGCTGATTTCCAATAGCGGTAAATCTTCTGAAATTTTAAATGTGGTGGCACCACTCAAAGAAATTGGCTGCAAAGTTATTGCAATGACCGGTAATACCAAGTCTGCATTGGCTCAGGAAGTTTCGTTGGTTCTGAACGTTGGAATATCAAAAGAAGCATGTCCACTGGGATTAGCACCCACAACATCTACCACCGCCACTTTGGTTATGGGTGATGCTTTGACCATTTGTCTTATGGAACGTCGCGGCTTTAAAGCTGAAAATTTCGCACTTTATCATCCGGGAGGAGCATTGGGTAGACGACTGATTTCTAAAGTGAAAGATGAAATGTTCACCAACATACCTAAAGTCCATGAAACCACGCTATTCAAAGATATCATTTACGAGGTAAGCAACAAACGCCTTGGGATGACGATGGTTTACAACAATAACGAAAAAGCTGTTGGTATAATTACCGATGGAGATATTCGTCGTGCCATTCAAAAATTTGATGAGCTGAAAAATCTAACTGCTGCCGATTTTATGACTCATAGCTTTAAGCGAATCGCCCCGGATGAACTGCTCACACAAGCTCTTGAAATGATGGACATTAATAAAATTACAACGTTGACTGTCATGGATGAATCAGAACAAGTGCTCGGTATTTTATCAATTCATAATATTATTGACTTCAGGAAAAAGGCATAAACATTTGAAATTCAAAAAAATATATATTGAGATAACGAATAGCTGCAATTTCGATTGCAGCTTTTGTTTTAAAACTACCCGGGCTACAAAATTCATGACCGTAAATGAATTTCAATTGGTAGTGGAAAAAATTCGCCCCTTTACCAATTATATTTATCTGCATGTTTTAGGCGAGCCACTTTTACATCCTCAGCTTGACGAAATATTGAGCGTTGCCGAAAGCGCCGGATTGAATATCAACATTACCACCAATGGCGGGTTATTGGAACGTAAGAAAGAGATTTTATTGAAGCATTCCATTCGACAAATCAACATTTCATTACACGATGCTGAAGAGAATATTTCTTCTGAAAAATGGAGTGATTATATAAAAACCGCACTCGATTTCAGTAGCGAACTCGCTCCAAGCACTTATGTATGTCTGAGACTGTGGAACACATCTAACGAAACAAGTGCCGGTTTCAATACATTATGTCTGGAAAAAATCGGAGAAAAGTTTAATCTGTCACCCAACTTTTTGAACGAAAAAACCCATGGAAACGGACTCAAACTAGCTGAGCATATTTTTCTTCAACGTGCACCGCGCTTCGAGTGGCCCAACGAAAATAACGAACATACGCAAACAAAGAAAACATGCTATGCGCTTCGGGATCATATCGCTATACTGGCTGATGGGCAAGTTATTCCGTGCTGTCTTGATGCTGATGCGAATATGAAATTGGGCAATATTCTGACAGACAATCTGGTTGACATCCTGAATACTGACCGAGCCATAGATATAAAAAAAGGATTCGAACAACGAAAAGTTGTCGAACCCATTTGTGCTACCTGCGGTTTTATTATTGATTAATCCGGGTTAAATCACCAAGCCATCAAGCAATTGAATATAAATATCTATTGCTTCGGCAATTTCGTTCAATAAAATATATTCGTCGGCTGTATGTGAGCGAGCTGAATCGCCTGGGCCTATTTTCACACTTGGGAATGGCATTAATGCCTGATCTGAAAGTGTTGGCGAACCAAATAGTGCTCTATTCAATTCTCGTCCACGTTTCACAATGGCATGATTCAACGGTGTTGCAGTAGAACCAAGGCGAGTTGAACGCGGCTGAACATCGCAGTCTACATATTTGCGTACTTCATCTAAAATTTCCTGATTTGAATACATTTCATTACTCCTCACATCCACCACAAAGGAACATTTATCCGGTATTACATTATGTTGTGTTCCGGCATTTATTTGGGTTACAGTCATTTTAACCGCAGACAGAAGTTCAGATTTTTTTTCAAAATCAAATGTTTTAAACCACTCAATTATTGGTAATGCTTTGTAAATAGCATTATCTCCTTCGTTACGGGCAGCGTGTCCGGCTTTACCTAGTACAGTACAATCAAGCACCATCAGTCCTTTTTCAGCAACAGCCAAATTCATTTTTGTAGGCTCACCCACTATGGCAAAATCAATTTTTGGAAGCTCTAGCAAAAGGCTTTCAACACCATCTTTACCCGAAATTTCTTCTTCGGCAGATGCTGCAAAAATCAGATTGTATGCTTGTTGTTTCTGAGTCAGAAAGAAAAATACATGAAGCAGACTTACCACACTTGCACCAGCATCGTTGCTGCCCAAACCAAACAATTTTCCATTTTCAATGGAAGGTCTTAATGCATCGTGTATCCATCCTGCAACAGGTTTCACAGTATCAATATGAGAATTAAGCAAAATTGTCGGACGTTCAGAATCAAATCCGGGACTCAATATCCACACATTATTATCCTTACGCACTGCCACATAACCTTTAATCTCAATATAACGCTCAAGAAAATCAGCAACCGATTTTTCTTCTTTGCTAAAAGAAGAAATAGCAATCATTTGTTGCAATAAAGCAATGGCATCGTTCGTTTCGTCTTGATACATATCAATTTATAAGTTTGTTCTCTTTCAACCAAGTTTTCAATAAATCAGGCCAGGTGTCGGCAGGAATTCCTTTTTTACGCATTCCAAATCCGTGACCACCAACATCAAATGTATGGAGTTCGGCCGGCACATTCTTTTCTTTCAATGCTTTCAACAAATTCTCACTATTTGCAATTGGCACAACTCCGTCATCTTTTGCATGAACAATAAATGTAGGCGGAGTCCTTTTTGTCACTTGTAACTCATTTGAATACAGTCTTACTAATTCGGCTGAAGGTTCTTTACCCAACAGATTTTCACGCGAACCACCATGAGTCAGTTCTTTGTTCATCGTTACCACAGGATAGGCAAGAATCATAAACGCAGGACGTTCTGTTTTCTTTTTAAAATGCGTACCAACTGTAGAGGCTAAATGCCCACCGGTAGAAAATCCCATAATGCCGATTTTATTTTTATTGATATTCCAGTCTTTGGCACGTTGGTGAATTATTTTCAACGCAGTCTGTGCATCAGTCAAAGGTATACAGGCATGTCCATTAGGCATTCGATAATATAACACAAAAGCGGTTACGCCTAAATCATTGAACCATTTAGCAATTTCCGACCCTTCTTTAATCTGTGCAACACCTACATAGCCTCCTCCGGGACATATTACAACTGCTGTTCCATTGGCTATTTCTTTAGCTGCCGGATAGACAAACATGCGTGGTTCAGATGTATTAATTACAAATTCGGGGTCTCTGTAACTCTCCGGTACAGTGATACCATTACTTTCTTTTGGCTCATTTTGGTAAAGCTTGATTTCTTCCTGAGCCATTAATCTGGGGGAAAATGAAAGTAAAACTATTAGCGAAATAAATAACTGTTTCATTATCGTAATTCTTATTGTAACTGAATTTTTGTTCCAACTTCAGTATATATCAAATCGGCACGGGTTATTACCACTTGCTTTACTCCGGCATGCAATGCTTCAAATGAATTTTCCAGTTTGGGAATCATACCTCCATTGATAACGCCTTCAGTAACATATTTCTCAAAAAGTTCGGGAGTAAGTTTCGATATTACACTTTCATCATCATTCTCATCCAACAAAACTCCTTTTTTCTCGAAACAATACATCAATGTTACGTCAAAATGCGTTACCAAGGCTTTGGCAGCTTCACCGGCAATAGTATCAGCATTAGTATTCAATAAATTACCTTCTTTGTCATGAGTTAAGGGAGCCAGAACCGGAACAACACCTTTGGCTATTAAATCGGCAAGAATATCAGAATTCACTTCTTTTACATCGCCTACGAAGCCATAGTCAATTTCTTTTACCGGGCGTTTTTCTGAACGCATATAGTTCAGATCGGCACCGGTAAGCCCTAACGCATTAACGCCAATGGCTTGTAGTCCGGCAACAATTTGTTTATTTACCAATCCACCGTAAACCATGGTTACTACTTTCAGCGTTTCTTCGTCGGTAATACGCCGACCATTAACCATTTTACTTTCGATGCCAAGTTTTGATGCCATAGCCGTTGCCGAACGACCACCGCCATGTACCAATACTTTGCAGCCTTCTATTTTTGAGAAATCCGACAATAATTGTTTCAGACTTTGAGGCTCTTCAACTATTTTTCCTCCGACTTTTACAAGTGTAAGTTTTTCCATATTTTACCACTGAGCCACTAAGAGCACAAAGATTCACTAAGTTTATAATTACAACAAAAGGAACTTCTGTGTGTAACTTAGTGAACTAAGGCTTAGCGGTTATAACATTTAAAATTGAATTAATGAATGTATTTCTTTTGCAGCTTCCAATCTTTCTCTACCATTCAAGAACGTAAGTTCTATTAAAAAACTGACATAAACAGGATTATGAGAGAATTTTCTCAATAATTCCAATGCTGCATTGGCGCTACCACCGGTTGCAAGCAAGTCGTCATGCAACAAAACCACATCATCATCTTCTATTGAGTCTTTATGAATTTCGAGCGAGTCTGAGCCATACTCCAAGTCATAGTCAACTTTATATGTATCAGCAGGTAACTTGCCCGGTTTCCGAAGTAAAACAAAACCAGCTCCCAGCTTATATGCCAAAATACTCCCCAATACAAATCCGCGACTTTCGACTCCTACCACTTTGGTTATTCCTTTGTCCTTATATTCATCATACAAGCTATCCGAAATAAATTTCAAAACTTCTGCATCTTTCATTGCAGTAGTAATATCCTTAAATACAATTCCCGGTTTTGGAAAATCCGGCACATTTCGAATGGAAGCGATAACTGTTTCTAAATTCATAATTCTATATACTTTCTAATAATCTTTTAATTACAACTTGAGCCGAAATTTCGCGGTTAGCAGCTTCGGGTATTACAATAGATTGAGCACTTTCTATCACATCATCGGTCACAATCATATTTCGCCGCACAGGCAAACAGTGCATGAAATAAGCATTGTTAGTTACTGCCATTTGCCGGTCACTAACAGTCCAGCTACGATCCGAACTGATTATTTTACCGTAGTTTGGATCTTGATAAGCAGCCCAGTTTTTGGCATAAATAAAATCCGCTCCCTCGAATGCTTTCATTTGATCGTACTCAACTTTAGCGCCACGCACAAATTTCTCGGCTAGTTCGTAACCATGAGGGTGAGTTATCACAAAGTCAACATCCGCTTCATTCATAAAGTCTGCAAACGAATTAGGAACTGCTTGAGGTAAAGCTTTTGGATGAGGTGCCCAGGTTAAAACAACCTTAGGCCTAGCAGTTTTCTTATATTCTTCAATGGTAATCAAATCGGCAAAAGCCTGAAGCGGGTGTCCGGTAGCAGCTTCCATACTAAAAACCGGCTTACCGGAATATTTGATAAACTGATTGATAATAGTTTCCTGATAATCAAATTCTTTGTTTTCGAACTGAGCAAAAGCACGAACACCGATTACATCGCAATAACAACCCATTACAGGAATTGCTTCCAGAATATGTTCCGGTTTATCGCCATCCATAATCACACCGCGTTCAGTTTCCAGTTTCCACGCACCTTGATTTATATCAAGTACCATCGTGTTCATTCCCAAATTCATTCCAGCTTTTTGAGTGCTTAATCTGGTTCTCAAACTGGAATTAAAAAACACCATCAGCAAGGTTTTATTCTCACCAATATGCTTGTATGCATAACGATTACTCTTAATCTCCAGTGCCTCTCTGATTGCTTCCTGCAAGTTACCGAGGTCTTTTACATTGGTATAAGTTTTCATAAAGTTTTACCCCTAACCCCGTTCGACTGAGCTCACGCCGAAGCCTAAAGGGGAATGTAATTAGTATAATTTGTTTCTATTTTAATTTTTCCCAACTCCCCTTAAGGGACTGGGGGTCATTTCGGTTGCATAATAACAAGCGGTATAAGCATTTCTTCCAACGAAATACCACCATGTTGAAAAGTATCCTTGTAATAGCTCACATAATGATTGTAGTTATTCGGATATGCAAAAAAGTTGTCACTATACGCAAATATGTATGCTGAACTAACGTTCGGACTCGGCAACCCTACTTTGGCAGGTTGAAGTATCTCAAAAACCTCTTTTTTATTGTAACTGAGATTCTTTCCTACCTTATATCGTAAATTAACGTTTGTATTCTTATCACCTATTACCTTTATTGCATTGTTAACCTGAATAGTTCCATGATCTGTCGTGAAAATGACCTTATAACCCCGTTTCGCAATTTCTTTAAACAGCTCATAAGTAGCAGAATGCTTAAACCAGGAGAGCGTCAATGAGCGATAAGCCTCTGCATCGTTTGCCAGTTCACGCATCATTTTCGATTCAGTTCTGGCATGCGAAAGCATATCAATGAAGTTTAAAACACAAACATTCAGTTGGTTATTATCGATCCGGGGCAATTGATCAATTAATCGTTCACAAGAACTCGAATCATTAATTTTATGATACGAAAACGTATAATTCTTCCGATAACGTTGGAAAAGAGTCTGCATTAAATCTTTTTCATTGAGATTTTTGCCCTCTTCATCTTCTTCTTCCACCCAAAATTGAGGGAACATTTGTTGAATTTGCAAAGGGAAAAGTCCGGAAAAAATAGCATTCCGTGCATATTGAGTAGCAGTCGGGAGCATACTGCAATAAAGTTCTTCTTCATTGAACTGGTAAAACTCACCGAGCAATTCCCGTATTACTTTCCATTGGTCATAACGGAAATTATCAACCAAAACAAAAAATACTTTTTCACCCTTATCAAGCATTGGAAAGACTTTGGTTTTAAACACATCAGGGCTCATCAAGGGCCTTTTCTCCGGATGTTCAAACCAGTCTTCGTAATTTTTTCTAACAAATTTAGTGAAAGTACTATTAGCCTCTGTCTTTTGCATTTTCAGCATTTCATCCATCCCGTTATTAGTCTCAGCTAACTCCAACTCCCAGTATACCAATTTTTTATACACTTCCACCCAGTCCTCATACGTCAGCGAATCATTGATTTGCATGCCAATTCGACCAAACTGTGATTGATACGACGAAGTAGTATGTTCCGTTACAATCTCTTTTTGATGAATATTTTTTTTCAACGTCAACAAAATTTGACTTGGATTTACCGGCTTTGTAAGGTAATCAGCTATTTTACTGCCAATTGCCATATTCATTATATTCTCTTCCTCGCTTTTAGTAATCATCACCAGAGGTACATTAGGATCAATTTCTTTTATCAATGCTAAGGTTTCCAGCCCACTCAAACCGGGCATATTCTCATCCAAAAAGATTATATCAAAAGTTTCTTTCTGACAGAGTTCTACAGCGTCTTTGCCATTTGTGGCAGTAGCAACTTCATATCCTTTTTCTTCCAGAAAAAGAATATATGGACTTAACAAATCCATTTCGTCGTCAGCCCAAAGTATGCGATCTTTTCTCATGAAATGTATAAAATTACGTAAGCGTTAGGTTGTTCGATTCATTAATTTTATTGCCTCAATTACCAAAAATCAGTTTCATTAAACAGCAATTTGTTTTATTTCAAATAATATTCCTGCATAAACTCAAAATACGTTTTCAATTGATTTTTTTGAAGTAGCGTATTCAGATTTTCATGCGAACCAAGGATATTTCTGTAGTTTGCGCCTTTTAGTCCTTCAAACAACGTTTTTTCTTTTACCATCCGCAATAAATATGATTTTGCAACCTGTGCATCGCTCAAACTTCCGATAAGAATAACCTGTTGTTTTCCGGCAGTTTCCAGAGAAACCTTTAGATTCATAACACTATAATTTTTAGCATTATATGCATCGAATGCAGCCTTGACTTTTTCAAAATCCATTGTTCCTGAAACAATATAAATAGCCACAAAATGAGGCTCGTTAGCCCGATAGGCAAATAAACCTTTAAACAGGGGAATATCTTCTTGCTTTGGTTTAGCAGGAGTTACTGTTGGTGTTTCTTTTACTGTTGCTTCCGGTTTTTGAGTAGTAGAAACTGATTTTAAAGCAGTCTCTGATTTTGTAGTAGCAATCTGTTTTTCAGCTACTTTTTCAGTAGATTTTCCTATTGACTTAGTTAGCTGTTTATCCTTTGACTCTGCTGTCGATTTCGTTTCCTGCTTTTCAGCTAATTTATCAATTGGTTTTCCAATCACAGATTCAACCTGTTTTTCAGGATTTTTTTCAACAGTTTTAGTTGAATTTTCCTTTATAACCGGTATATTTTCTTCTGTTTTAGGAGGCTTATTTAAAACAACCTGAACTCTTGATTTGTTTTGCAACTTCTTCATCTGAAACGCCAAATAATCATTTAAACTAAATGAGGTTCTAATCAAAGCGTAATTTTCTTCCGAAATTATCACTTTTTGAACCTTATAATCAGTCAACAACTTCGACAAAGAAGCATCTGTAGAAATCGAGTTAAGATACCAGACAGCTTCATCGTAGGATTCAAAATTGGTTACGGAAAGACTATTTTGTGTAGTATCCAACTTGCTAACCACCAAATCAAAATCTTTTATCATAAATCGGGAAAAGTTGAAAGACGCAATACTGTAAAGCATCCGATTCATATTTTCTTTCTTTACAGAGCTTATAAATAATATTCTATGCTTAGCTTCTGTTTCTGTTGAAAACTGCTGATTAGAAATTTGAGTTTCTTCTGTCTTGGTTTTTTCATCTCGTCGGGTCAGCAATGAACCGGTCGAAGTCCCTTGTTTAGCCTCCAGTCCCTGTTTCATCAACGCCAAGATGTCTTTGGCCATTGCACTGACATCACTTTCGGGGTAACTTTTCACCAAATCATTCAAGGCTATTTTGAAATTCTCTTCCGTATCGCTTTTTCCTATGCTCAACGCATTCAAAAATAAGAATTTAGGCATTAACGTTGACAGAGGATAAGCCTGCTTCACGTATGCAACCTGCTTATATACTGCTTTATAATCGCTTTGATTGAAAGCTTTGTAAGTCTGGCTGTAAATTGAATCCTGCGCATTATACATTCTTTCAAGCTTGTCAGTATAGTCTGGCTGAGAAAGAATTTTCTGATACTTGGAATCTGGAAACTCATTTATAAGCTTAGTTCGATATAAATTAGCTTCGGTTTGATTTCCATTCTTTGTTTGCATCAGGTAAATATAAAAATAAGCATCTGCAACACGTTTGTCTGATTTGAATCTGCGGCTAAATTCTTCAAACGTACTGATTGCCATTGGAATATCTTCAATTTTATCTTTGTAGATCTCTCCCATCGAGAACAATGCTGTTGCTATATTAGCATTAGAGTTCTCTATTTGAACTGGCGTAACCGGTATTTGTCTTAAATAGAATTCAGGCTTCTTGTTATCACTTACTACTTTCGAAGCTGAAATTGTATCGGTTGAATCTTTTATAGCAGTTTGCATTATATTCTCTTCTGCAAAAAGTGAAGTTGACTTATTTGTTCTTCTCCAGTTATCTTCAAGTTTACGCTGTCCCCACTTTTTCATAAACTCAGCCTCTCCACTTTTGACTATATCTGCATTATAAAAGTACCAATCACCTGTAGCTCCGGGAATATTGTTGCGAGGGATATTCATTCCAATTGGGCGCTGACTCATTAACTCCGACTCAGCATCTGCAATTGCATTTTGCTTATCCAGCAGTTCTTTGGTTGCCGCAGCCGTTTCGTCTGCAATTAATTTATTGATGATTTTATTCACGGCATCAATTCGCTTGCTTTCCGGTAAAGCCGACAAACGCAATAAACTGTCCTGCAATACAACAATGTCATTTTGGGTCACCAGTTCACTCAGCATTTCGCCACGCCTTGTTACACGTGCATAATCTTCATCTTCTTTCGTTATAATTTTTCCGGCATCCTCATAGCAGGGTTGTGCAAGCACATACTTTCTTTTTGTGTAATAAATATCACCCAAAGTGATAAGAGTTGTAGCTTTAGCCAATCCTTTTCGAGTGCTTTTTTCGACAGAAAGTTTATAATTTTCAATAGCTTTTACGGTGTCTGCGTGGTGTAAATACGTATTACCAAGCGCAAAATATAGCTGATCCAAATAATCTTTATTGCTCTTGTTCTTTGTCATTGCTAACAAATCTTTTCGAACTGATGTAACATTACCCAGATCCAATTGTGTGCGGCTAATTTTTGCATTAAATTCCATCTCGTACGGTGGATTTGATTTAATCACCTTCGAATAAGAATCATATGCAGCCTTCTTATCATTTATTTTTTGATAAAGCTGTGCTAATAAATAGCCAAAACGCTGTTGAGAATATTTATCGGTTTCTTTTGTTAAAGCTAATTGCAAAAAGGGAATAGCATCTTTATACTGGTGTTTTTTTAGTAACAAATCAGCATTTACTGATGCAAAAAGACCTATATTGGAATGTTTCAAATTATTTTGTTGAATTCTCGACAAAACTTGTTCTGCTTCATAAATCCAACCCATTTCACCATACGCCCGAGCAACCCACAATTGGCAAGTCACCTCCATATCCTTGTCTGTCCCATAATGACGAATAATGTACGAGAACGTACCAACAGAACCAAGAAAATCGGCTTTATGAAATTCGGCTTTACCAAGTAATAACCAAACATCTTTCATAGCAGGATTAAATTCTTCCTGACTGTAAAAAAGCTTATATTCAGGTAAATTTGCTTTTTTATAATTCTTTTCCGGCTTAACTTTTATAGAATGTAGCTTTATGGCTTTTCTGCATTTTTCAATAGCCTGGTCCATATTGGTTATTGCCGAGTTCGCGTTGGAGTGTCTACTAATTGGATACATTGGAATAATTCCTGAATAATCTTCCTTATTCGCCTTCTGTATATTTCTCAATCCGTCATTGTAGCTTACATTGCCATTAAAATACACATTAAAACGTGTATTTAAAGCCTGATAGTTACGGGATAGCCAAGTATTTTTCTTTGTAGAGCAACCACTGATAAGAGCTACCAGTAGTGTTAATAGAACTATATTTTTAGAATATCTTTTCAAACAGTTTCGAGTTGAGATTGTGAGCACAAAAGCAGTTTTAGAGAACAAAAACAAATGAACAGGTAAATTCGAGTTTCCCTCTTGAAATTTAAAACTTTAAAAACAGCTTTCTATTGTCTTTTAGATTACAAAAATACTCATTTTCGTTCATTTATTGTTAACCATGGAAGGAAAAACCTGCTGAAACAATTCGACAAACAGTAAATATCGGTTAAGCATGCTTAGCTGCTGTCTTTTCAGCATCCACTTTTTGAAAATATCGCATGAAAAAGTAAAACCCAAAAACAGCAAATAACCCACTAAAACAGCCTATCCACAATGTGTCTCCGGTGCCAATGGTATCAATATCGAATATTTTATACCCATTAGTTTTCATATAATAAAAAATAATGGCAAGTACATTATTTGTAAAATGCGCTGCAATAGATAGCCACAAGTTTCCACTCCACACAAGCAAATACCCTAGAAATGCACCTAACAACATGCGTGGCACAAATCCATAAAACTGAAAATGAATAGCACTAAACACTATAGCTGTTATCCAGATTGCAGCCTTAGCATTTATTTTTTGTTGGAGTACACCTTGAATTGCTCCACGGAAGAATAGCTCCTCACCCAAAGCCGGAATTATTGCGATTAAAAAGATATTGAAGAACAGCGCCGGAAGGTTATGAACATTAAGCAATTTTTCTGTCAATTGTGTAGCCTGGCTTTCATATGCTTTCATCATACTTTCCAATCCTGCAAGCGCTTTTGGTAAAACCAGTCTTTGATTTAAATCACCTGACAGATTGATAAATGGAACAATAAGAATCATAAACAAAACAATGAACAAAATAACTAACAAATTTATTTGTCTGTCTAAATGTAAAAAAATCGTAGTATTATTGGAACAAAGATATGCCAGAACAAATGGTGGCAAAACAAATATCCCAATTGATTGAATTAATTGCATCAACTTCAATGAACCAATATCCACCAGATTTCCTTGTGTTATCAGAACCCAAATCATCGAACCTAAAACAGCAAAAAAACATGAAAAACCGATAAGAATAAGCAGCTTAGAGATAATACCGCTTTGAGTAAACATTCCTTTAAATTTGTTCATTTTGAATGTATTTTTACAAAAAAACTCCTGCTATCTTTCGATAACAGAAGTTCTCTTTGTGTCTTAAAAAATTAATTTTAGTTTCTTGGACGTGCTTCTTTAACAACCATTGAACGGCCATCAAATTCTGCTCCGTTTAATTCTTCGATTACTTTTGCAGCAGCTGCATCGTCAGCCATTTCTACAAATGCGAATCCTTTTGATTTTCCTGTTTCACGATCTTTGATGATTTTACAAGATTCAACTTGACCGTATTCTTCAATAACCCCTTGAAGGTCATTCTCGCGAACTTTGTAACTTAAGTTACCTACGTAAATGTTCATAAAATAAAAATAAAAAATTGAATAAAAATTGTTCAAGAACAGTATAAACAAGCGGGGTTAAAACAATATCGGTCCTTGAAAAGGTGAGTTTGGAAATAACCTGAGCGAAAAAATACACTTTCTTTTCGGTTACAAAGAAAAACAATTATTTTTGAATATACAACAAATAGTGTAAAAATATTTGAAATTTAGTGAATTATGTTCTTTTTTTTTAATTTCTTATCAGTCCATTGCCTTTTATTATCCACTTATATGAACACAATTCAGCCAATGCCATTGGCCCGCGGGCATGCAATTTTTGTGTACTTATTCCTATTTCTGCGCCTAATCCAAACTGAGCTCCATCTGTAAAAGAAGTAGAAACATTGGTATAAATACATGCTGCATCCACTACTTTATCGAAGTAATTTATATTTTTTTCATTCTCACTTACAATACATTCACTATGTTTGGAGCCAAAATGAGCAATATGATCAGTCGCTTCCTTTATTGACCCAACTGTTTTTACGGCCATTTTATAATCCAGAAATTCAGTTCCATAACTTTCCTCGGTAGCTTTTTGAAGGAGATGAGCCGGGTATTTTCCATTCAAAAAAGTAAAAGCCTTCACATCGGCATAGAGAATCACATTTTTAGTCGCCAGTTTTTCACAAAGTGCCGGCAAATCTGCCAGGCGTTTTTCATGAATAACCAAACTGTCCAAGGTGTTACAAACACTTACCCGGCGGGTTTTAGCATTAAAAATAATGGCTTTCCCTTTTTCCACATCACCAAACTCATCAAAATAAGTATGACAAATACCAGCTCCGGTTTCAATTACCGGAATACGTGAATTGTCGCGCACAAAATCAATCAACCCTTTTCCACCGCGAGGAATAATCACATCCACAAAACCGACCGCATTCATTAATTCCGCAGTAGCTTCGCGTCCGGCAGGCAGTAAGGTTACAATATCTTTGTCCAATCCTAATTTTACCAAAACCGATTGAATCACTTTTACAATAGCGGAATTTGAATTATGAGCATCAGTACCACCTTTCAAAACGCACACATTACCTGATTTTAGGCAAAGAGAAAAAACGTCAAACCCAACATTTGGTCGAGCTTCGTAAATGATTCCCACAACACCGAACGGAACAGTAATTTTCGAAATTTTCATGCCATTTGGTCGCTCAGTTTCCATCAACAGCTTACCCAGTGGTGACGATAAAGAAGCTACATTTCGTATATCGGCAGCAATTCCTTCAATCCGCTCTTTACTTAATAAAAGCCGGTCGTACATTGGATTGTCCTTGTCCATTATCGCCAAATCCTTAGCATTTTCAGCTAAAATGGCTTCAGACTGAGCAACAGCCTCATCAGCAAGCGATAACAATACTTGATTTATTGTTTCGTCGCTCACCAGATTTAATGAACGAGAAGCTTGTAAGGAAGCTTGTTTCCAGTTGGCATGTATCATTGAAGCACTCATAGTTATCCTAATCTAAATATCGTTAATAATATGCTTTTTCTATTCCAAATATAAATAATCGCAATGAACAAGAGGCTTTTGATTCTTTTTCCCAAGTAGTTCTCTTGCTTTCCCACTATCGCACTGAACTTTCCCTACTCCTAGTAAAAATCCTTTTTCATCAAAAACTCTGACAATATCATCTTTTTCAAAATCACCTACTATTTGCGTTGCACCAATGGGCAGAAGACTCACAGCTTTGTCTCCGTTCAGCGCTTTTGCAGCATTCTCATTTACATGAATTTCACCTTTAGCAAAACCCTCGCTGTGAGCTATCCATTTTTTCACACTCGAAACTTCACCTGCGGAAGCCACAAAACGTGTACATACAACCTCCTGTTTTTTATCCAGCAATTGCAATAAAATACTATCGCGCCTGCCATTGGCAATAATCACATCAATTCCCTCATCGGCTATTTTGCGGGCGATAGTAGTCTTTGTCAACATTCCTCCACGACCGAAAGTCGATTTTGAACTCTGGATAAAGTCTGTAACATCTTGTCCTTTTTCTATCTGACGAATAACTTTCGACTCGGGATTAGCAGGCGAACCATTAAAAATGCCATCAATATTGCTCAATATAATCAAAGCCTCCATATCCATCATTGAAGCTATCAATCCTGAAAGTTCATCGTTATCGGTAAACATCAGCTCCGATACCGACACTGCATCGTTTTCATTTACAATTGGAATTACATTGTTTTCGAGCATAACACGCATGCAATTGCGCTGATTCAGGTAATGACGACGACTGCCAAAATTCTCTTTGGTAGTCAACACCTGACCCACCATAATGCCATGTTCCCGAAACAAATCATAGTAATGATTTATCAATTTAGCCTGCCCTACTGCCGAAAATAATTGACGTTGATCTACTACATCCATTTTTTTATTAATCCCCAACACACTTCTGCCCGATGCCACAGCTCCAGAGGAAATCATCACTATTTCAACTCCCTTTTTATGTAACTGCGAAATCTGATCAACCAAAGCTGACATGCGGGTAATATCCAACGTTCCATCTACACGAGTCAATACATTGCTTCCGATTTTTACTGCTATTCTTTTGAATCTATGACCCATAAATTTTATTTTTCGTTATAAACAACATGCATAAGTGTAGTTCCCACTGCTTTAAGTGTATTTTTATCCACATTATCCATCGTGTCATGCGTCGTATGCCAGTAACTTCCAAATCCATTCTCGGTATTTGGATCAAAATGAATAATATCTATAGTTGGAATGCCTGTTAGTTTGTTTACATAAATATGATCATCTGTTATCGCTCCACCTTTTTCATCACGAAAGTATTGACCAAAACCAAGACTCTTAGCCTGTGACCAAACAGCGCTTACTACAGCTCCCGCATAATAATCTGAGGCTTGCTCTCTAAAAAAAGTGGCACCCGGTGCACCAACCATATCAAGTAAAATACCAAAACGAGCAGTATAACCTGCTACATGTGGATGTTGAGCCCAATATTGAGTTCCTAAACACCAGGAGTCTTCATTACTTTGACCACCGGCACTCTCCGGTTGTCCATAATCTTCAGAATCAATGAAAACTAAATCCACACCAACTGTTGGTTGATTTTTACCCATTAATCTTGCCATTTCGAGCAACACTCCTACTCCGCTGGCACCATCATTAGCAGCCATAACAGGGGTTTTCCGATTTTCCGGTTTTGAATCATGATCAGCCCACGGACGAGAATCCCAGTGAGAAATCAATAAAATACGTGTTGCTGCTTTTGGATTAATTGACCCAATAATATTGACTGATTTAAGAACAGTTCCATCAAACGCCATCAAATCAGCTTTTTGTTCGATTACATCGGCACCAAGTCGTTTTAATTCGTGTGACAAATATTGAGCGCAATCATCGTGCGCCTTTGTATTAGGAACTCGTGCACCAAAATCAACCTGATGTTTGGTGAAATTATATGCAGAATCAGCAGAAAATGCAGGCACACTGATTGTTTTTTCTGTTTTTTGAGCGCTCTTGGTTGTCTGAGAGCAAGCAAAGAACAATGAAATTGGTAGAAAAAAGATTAATATTTTTCTCATATCTAATTAAATTGTGCTACAAAGATACTGATTTATGATGAAAAACCGAATCTACAAATACACGTAATACAATCTTTTCTTAAACGTAAACAGGCATTAAGAACATTCTGATTTCTATTATCAATTTAAGCAAATGCAAATAAAACCAGATAGTTGATACATTTATTACTTATAAACTTTAGATTACAAAAAAAACAAAACAGAATTTTGAGAAAAATCAAATAAATAAATTAGTTTTGCATGATTTTCCTGCATCATGAATTAAATTTCATCAATTCAAAAAAACATATGTTAAAAACACAGGGAAATATGATTTCAATTATCCTCTTTTTCAAAGATGCATAATCAGTTGAATATGTTTGATTTAGAACATGAATAGATCAACTTCAGATTGCACACATTACTCTAAAATTGAAAAAACAGGTTGTAAAACATGTTTTTTTACTTGCAGCTATGACTTTTTACCTGTTATTTTGCCATCGTTAACTAAACAACACAATCTTTTTTATACCTTAAAAAACTAATACCTATTGAAACATGAGACTTTGTGAAAAGTCTCATGTTTTTTTTGTGCCTATAACGTTGTTTTTATGCACATTTTAAGTTTTTTGTGCAAGAAAAAGTTGCGATTTGAATAAAAACTGCTATTTTTGCAAGTCTTTTTTCAATTTAGGGTAGTTATCAATTTATCATTAGAAATTACCGTTAAAAAAACGGAGAAAGAGCATATAGTAAGGTCTAGAAATTAATCAGTCACAATATATTAATCTAATTATCAGAAAATGAGTTTTAACATTGTTGTTCTTGCTAAGCAAGTACCCGACACACGCAACGTGGGAAAAGATGCAATGAAAGCAGACGGGACGGTTAACCGCGCCGCGCTTCCTGCCATTTATAACCCCGAAGATTTGAACGCGTTGGAACAAGCTCTTCGCTTGAAAAGTAAAATTGAAGGTGCAACGGTTCATATCCTCACCATGGGACCAGCCCGTGCTGCTGAGATTATTCGTGAAAGTATGTATCGCGGTGCTGATGGTGGCTACCTGTTAAGTGGGCGTGAGTTTGCTGGTTCAGACACATTAGCTACTTCATATGCTCTTGCATGTGCCATTCGCAAAATGGGGAAAGTTGATTTAATCATTTGTGGTCGCCAAGCCATTGACGGTGACACTGCTCAGGTTGGACCACAGGTAGCTGAGAAACTTGGTTTACCACAAATTACATACGCTGAAGAAATTTTAGATCTTTCCGATAATAAAATTACTGTTAAACGCCGCCTGGAAAGAGGTATCGAAGTAGTTAGAGGCTCATTACCAATGCTGGTTACAGTTAATGGTTCGGCTGCAAATTGTCGTCCACGTCATGCTAAACTGACACTAAAATACAAACACGCAGCAACTCCTTCTGAAAAACAAGAAGCAGGCTCTGACTATACAGATCTTTACGATACTCATCCATATTTGAATATTACTGAATGGGGTGTAAATGATATTGAACATGACATCAAATGGCTTGGACTTACTGGTTCACCAACCAAGGTAAAACAAATCGAAAATGTAGTGTTTACAGCCAAAGAAAGTAAACGTCTGACAGCTGCAGATACAGAAATCGAAGATTTGATGAAAGAATTAATTGCTAACCACACGATAGGATAATTTACCATGAACAATATATTTGTATATCTTGAAATTGAAGATGGCATTGTAGGTGATGTCAGTCTGGAATTACTAACCAAAGGCCGCAGCCTTGCCAAGCAGTTGAACTGCAAACTAGAAGCCATAGCTGCAGGATATAAACTGGATACAATAGGAGCACAAGTGTTCCCTTACGGAGTGGATGTACTTCACTTAGCCGACGATAAACGTCTGGCTCCTTATACTTCATTACCTCACACTTCGTTGCTGGTAAATATCTTTAAAGAGGAAAAACCACAAATCGCTCTTATGGGAGCAACTTCTATTGGTCGCGATTTAGGTCCTCGTGTTTCTTCTGCTTTGTTCAGCGGTTTAACTGCCGATTGTACTTCACTCGAAATAGGAACCTACGAAGACAAAAAAGCCGGCAAAACATATGAAAATCTGCTTTATCAAATTCGCCCTGCTTTTGGTGGAAACATTGTTGCAACAATTGTAAACCCTGATTGTCGACCTCAAATGGCAACGGTACGCGAAGGCGTAATGAAAAAAGAAATTAAAGACCCTAAGTTTGTTGGCAAAACCCACAAATTAGATATTTCTAAATATGTTGCTGACACCGACTTTGTGGTGGAAGTAATTGAGCGTCACATGGAGAACTCAAAACTAAACATCAAAGGATCTCCGATTATTGTTTCCGGAGGCTATGGTGTTGGTAGTGCCGAGAATTTTAAATTATTACATGAGCTTGCTGCCACTTTAGGTGGAGAAGTTGGTGCTTCTCGTGCTGCTGTTGATGCAGGTTTCTCTGAACATGAACGTCAGATTGGTCAAACAGGAACTACCGTTCGCCCCAAATTATATATCGCCTGTGGAATTTCCGGACAAATCCAACACATTGCCGGTATGCAGGAAAGTGCTATGATTATTGCCATTAACAATGATCCTAAAGCCCCTATCAATGCTATTGCTGACTATGTAATTACAGGAACAGTAGAAGAGGTTTTACCTAAAATGATTAAATTTTACAAGAAAAATTCGAAGTAACATGAACTTTTTTAACGATAATCCAACAATAAAATTTCAGCTTTCTCATCCATTGATGAAGAAAATAGTTGCCCTCAAGGAGCGCAATTTTGCTGAAAAAGATAAATATGATTACGCATCACGCGATTTTGAAGATGCTATTGACAATTACAAAAAGGTACTTGAAATTATTGGAGAAATAGCTGGCGACATTATTGCTCCAAATGCGGAAAGCGTAGATCACGATGGACCTCAAGTTGAAAACAGTCGTGTCATTTATGCCCGTGGAACTCAGGAAAACCACAATGCACTGACTCAGGCCGGAGTTTATGGTATTACATTACCACGCCAATACGGAGGTTTAAATTTCCCTATGGTAGCTTATGTTATGTCAGGTGAAATGGTATCGCGCGCCGATGCAGGTTTTGCTAACATCTGGGGCCTTCAGGATTGCGCCGAAACAATCTCTGAATTTGCATCTGACGAAATCAAAGCTGAATTTTTACCTCGTGTAGCTGAAGGTGCAACTTGCTCAATGGACTTAACTGAACCTGATGCCGGATCTGACTTACAGGCTGTTCAGTTGAAAGCAACATACAGTGAAAAAGACGGAATGTGGTATTTAAACGGAGTAAAGCGGTTTATAACCAACGGTGATGCTCAAATTAAACTTGTTTTGGCTCGTTCAGAAGAAGGCACCAGCGACGGACGCGGTTTGTCATATTTCGTAGCTGAAAACAAACATGACAACACTGTTTTAGTTCGTCGTATCGAAAACAAACTTGGGATCAAAGGCTCTCCAACCTGCGAACTTGTATTTAACAATACGCCTGCTAAATTAGTTGGAACTCGTCGTTTAGGCTTGATTAAATACGTGATGTCATTGATGAATGGTGCCCGTTTAGGAATTGGTGCTCAATCGGTTGGTCTTTCAGCTGCAGCTTATAACGAAGCGTTGGCTTACGCCCGCGATCGTCGTCAGTTTGGAAAAGCGATTATTGAATTTCCTGCTGTTTTCGAAATGGTATCAATCATAAAGGCAAAATTAGATGCTTCACGCGCGTTGCTTTACGAAACAACCCGTTTTGTAGATATTTACAAAGCTTACGAAGCAATTGAAAATGAACGAAAATTGGAAGCTGATGAGAAAGCAGATTACAAAGAGTTCTCTAAATTAGCTGACGCTTTAACTCCAATGCTTAAGATGTTTACAAGTGAATATGCTAATCAAAATGCATACGACTGTATTCAGGTTCACGGAGGTTCTGGTTTTATGAAAGATTATGCTTGCGAACGCTTGTTCCGCGATGCTCGTATCATGACCATCTACGAGGGAACATCACAATTGCAAGTTGTTGCCGCAATTCGTCACGTAACTACAGGAAACTACCTGAAAATAATTCGCGACTATGATGCTCAGCCTATTAAACCTGAGTTTACTTCATTTCGCAAGCGCTTGCAGATTATGACTAATTTGTATGCAAATGCTGTAGCCCGCGTAACTGAAGCAAAAAATCAGGAGTACCTTGATTTTCAAGCTCGTCGCTTAGTGGAAATGGCAGGTCACATTGTCATGAGCTATTTGTTGATTATTGACGCTTCGCGTGATACCGAAGATTTATTCCGCAAATCGGCTGAGGTCTATTTAAATTATGGCGAAGTAGAAGTGCGTAGACACGCTGCTTTTATCAAAACATTTGATGTAGAAAACGTTGATGTCTACAAAGTAGTCTAGGCGATAGTAGCTATACAAACAATTAAAATGCTCCAACGAATTAAATTCGTTGGAGCATTTTTTATGATATAAAAAGCCATAAAAAAAGCCTATCAAATGAATGATAGACTTTTCATGCGTGACAAAAGTCAATTAGTATATACTAAATTACTTTCACATTTACTGCATTCAATCCTTTTTTGCCTTCTTGCAAATCAAATTCTACGGTATCGCCTTCACGAATTTGATCAATTAATCCAGAAATGTGTACAAAATGTTCTTTTTTTGAACCATCTTCGCTGATGAATCCAAAGCCTTTAGATTCATTGAAGAATTTAACTGTTCCTTTACTCATTGTTGATATTTATTATTTTTAATGTCCTGCAAAGATAATGTTATATAATTATAAACCACTGTTTTTTGAAAAATAATTCACCCAAAAGCGAATTATTTTTTTTTAATAATAATTTACTGTCAAAAACAACCTTATTAAATGCTATAATTAGAAATCAAGAGCTATAAACTAAAGATCGTGAACCGGATATATAATTCCACATTGTTTTCTGATTGAATCCATAACCCTGATTAATTCCAAACTATGCTCCCATCCCCACAAATCACTTTGATTTTTTCCAGATAGAATGCAGCTTGCTACTTCTTCGGCTTCTAACTCATAGCCAGTCCCTTTTACATCAAAATCAAAGACATGCTCTATGCCAGCATTGTTAGTCAACTTTACTGAACCCGGACAAAACCACATGTGCTCAAGCTCTATTTTCCCTTTTGTTCCATGAATTTCAGCAATAACAGGCGACTCGGCCAGAAAAGATGAACACATTACGACTAGTGTATCATCGGCATATTTAAACACATAATTGCTGTTAGTATCACAACCCTGGCTATTTAGTCCGGCAACGGCAAAAGATGCCTTCGGTTTCCCCAAAAGAAGCAATGAAAGAAAAATATTATAGATGCCTATATCTAAGGTCGTTCCTCCACACAAATCGATGTTAAAATGCCTGGATTTCTGCCCCTCACTTGATTTTATACAAAATGAAGCTTTCATAAACTTCACGTCCCCGATTTCACCGGAAGCTACCAATTCCTTTGTTTTGATGATATTAGGCAAAAAACGGCTCCACATTGCTTCCATTAAAAAAAGATTTTTTTCTTTAGCCTTTTCAATCAAAATGGCTACTTCTTGCTCGTTCACTCCCATTGGTTTCTCGCATAGCACATTTTTATTATGATTAAGAGCAAGCAACGTATTCTCGAGATGAAGATTATGGGGCGTAGCAATATAAATCACATCAACTTCAGCGTCTTGCACAAGTTCTTCATAACTTCCGTATACTTTTGGGATATTAAACTCCGAAGCAAATTTTTTCGCAGATTCATGATTTCGAGATCCGACAGCGTATACTTCACAATTTTCAGCGAGCTGAAGTGCTGTTACAAATTTATGCGCAATCCAACCGGTACTTAAAATACCCCACTTGATTTTTTTATCTTCCATCTTTTTATAGTATCTAAAAGCGATATTTATTCTTCACTCGGAGTTTCAGGAGTTTCTAGTATCAACTGATAAAAAGCCGCATCAAGCCATTTCCCAAATTTATAGCCTGACTCCTTCAAAATACCAACAAGAAAAAATCCCTCATTTTCATGAAGTTTAACACTTGTCGCGTTAGAAGCATCTATAACCCCAACCAATGCATGAAAATTTTGCTCTTTTGCTTTCGTTACAATTGCATGAAGCAACACTTTCCCTAATCCATGCCCTCGCATGTCAGAACGAACATAGACCGAATGTTCCACCGTATATTTGTATGCGGGTTGAACACGAAACATACCATAAGTTGAAAAGCCCAACAACATTCCATTTTTATCAAAAGCCCCGATTACAGGATAATTTCCTTTAAGCTTATCAGCATACCAACTATCCATTCTTTCCAGGGTACGAATTTTATACTCGTACAGAGCTGTTGAATTAAGAATAGCATCATTGAAAATATCCAGTATTTCAGGCAATTGTTTTTCTGTACAAGATTTTAATTGAAACTCCATCATTGTTTAATTTTTATTACCGACATTACCATCTCCATTTCATAAATTATCCTTCTTGTTTTGTGACAACTTTATGTGACTTCCGCCGTTTAGTTGTTCTTCTCTGATAATGATTTGAAAGCACACTAATACTTCCATCTATTTCCAAAATAGCTAAATCAACCTCTTTGACATTTGTTACACCATGCTCCCGTACAGCCTCCATAAGTTCATCTTCTGTTATTTGGGCTTTTTTCATGTGCGATTCAATCATTTTCCCTTTATAAATGAGCATTGTTGCATCTCCTTCAATAGCTTTATTAAACTTTGGAAAACGATATTGAAGATATTTGAGAGCATAATTCACGATAAATAATGTCGAAGCAGCCACTAATCCGCCACTGAGAGTGGAATCCGGCCCTACCATAGCATTCTGTACTGCATTGCTGATGAGCAAAATAAAGACCAGGTCAACAACTGAGAGCTGCGCGAGTTCTTTTTTCCCGAACAAGCGAATGGCGATAACAATAAAAAGATAAATTACAAACGTGCTGAATATGATTCGCACGTAATTATTACTAAGTAGTTCACCCATAATGAATATGCTATAATTCGTTTTTAATAATTTCAAACCAATCCGTTATAAGTTTCAACGTTTCGGATTCTGCTTCTTTGCGCGGCGTATGCCCTGCATCTGACATTTCTAAGATAGTCACGAAAGTTGGTATCTCCCGTTTCAACACATTCAGTTGTTCCACACTTCCAAACTCATCACATTCGCCCTGAAAGGCTAATACAGGGCACATTATATTTTTAAGCAGCGGCACAATCGTCCACCGGGCAAAATAATCGCTCAGCCACGTTTCATGCCAAAGACGGAAAAGTTCAGATGTCTTATCACCATGATATTTAGCTAAACTATCAAGCAAACCTGTAGTTTTTGCCCGCTCACGAGTTTTCAGCACAGCATCTTTACCCGAGTCTTCGATAAAACTATGTGCCCCTTCGAGTATCAAGCCCTTAATTCGTTCCGGATAAAGAGCTGCAGCCAACAATGCGATTGTAGCACCGTCACTGTGTCCATAAATAACCACATGCTTAACATTACAAGCATTAAGAATCTCTATTAGTTCATGAGCCTCATCATGCAAATAAAACTCAGTACGCTGCGCAATCGCAAATGGAGACGATTGCCCGTATCCACGCCGATCATAAACCAGTCCATTCAGCCCGCTTATTTTCAGCAATGTTTCTGGAAAATCACCCCACATTTCGCTACATCCCCATGAATCATGCAGGAAAACCAATGTTGGTTTCGTTTCATCAACCGAAAAAGAATCCATTTGCCGCAAAAACAACTGATAACCCTCTCGTTTCAAATAAGATATACTCATTAATTTCTTGTTAATTACTAATTCACAAATGTAGAAAAAAAACACCAACTAATCACTGGTTATCAATAATTTTATACCTTTGTAAGAACTTCTAAAAACAGAATAATGAAAAAATTAGTTGTACTTACCGGGGCCGGAATGAGCGCCGAAAGTGGTATTAGTACATTTCGCGATGCAGGTGGACTTTGGGAACAGCACAGGGTAGAAGATGTGGCAACACCTCAGGGTTGGTTACGTAATCCGGCTTTAGTGCTCGATTTCTATAACCAACGCAGGAAGCAATTACTTGAAAGCAAACCCAATGCAGGTCACTTAGCTTTAGTGGATCTTGAAAAATATTTTGAGGTTCAGATAATTACTCAAAATGTAGACAATTTACACGAGCAAGCCGGAAGTTCGCATGTTTTACATCTGCACGGTGAATTAATGAAAGTCCGGTCCTCCGGTCCGGGAGAAGAAGTTTTCAAACTCACCCCCGACAATTATGAAACGCATATGGGTGACAAATGCCCAAAAGGATTTCAACTGCGTCCACACATTGTATGGTTTGGCGAAGCAGTTCCTGAAATTGAAAATGCCATTCGTTTTACCGAAAAAGCTGATATTTTAATTGTAATAGGAACATCTATGCAGGTTTATCCTGCGGCAAGTCTCATAAACTATGTCAAACCGAATGTATCGGTTTATCTTATTGATCCACACGAAGTAAATATGTACTCAAAAAATGTAACAGTTATTCAGAAAGGAGCATCGGAAGGTATGGCAGAATTAAAAATATTATTAACCAGTCCATTACTCAATTCATAAAAAACGCCCCGGTTTGCAATATACAGACCAGGGCGAATGATTTTTCAGAAAAATTTATCTTCGCTCCTGATTATTTTGTTCATTTCTACTTCCAGCACTTCTGGTATCCTTAGTGTCGGTAGTTGGTGTTCTGGGCTGTTGGCGCATTTGTTTTTCCACTTTCACAGGTTGCCCAATAGTTCTACCGTAATAGTTTGTACTTCTGACCGTTCTGGTCGATTCAGTATTAGTATTTTGTTGGTGATTATTTGTTTCGGTTCCTGCCGTACGTGTAGGAGCTCCGTTACTATTGCCATTATTTTGATACTGACGATTTGTATTATTATCATTATTTGAAGAACCGTTTTTGTTCCCATTGTTTTGAGGTTGGCTATTCCCATTATCAGTCTGCGAGGGACGATTGGTATTTCCTCCATTATTTTTATTATTTTGCTGTTGGTAAACATTCCCATTATTTGATGAGCGAGTGTTATTCGAATTGCTGTTCCATGAGTTTTGATCATTTCGCCTGTTATTATCATCTGTAGAACGAGTTGAGGTTCCTTTACTACTCCAATTATATTGTTGTTTCCGGTCGTCAGGTGTATATTTAAACTGACGGTTCGATTTCAGATTTTCATTATCCCAACTTCGCGCACGATTTCTCTGGTTTTCAGACCAGTAAATAGCACTTTTACTATTTTCATTAAATCCTCTAACATAAGGGATATTGCTATGATCGTAATAGTCGCGGTAATAATACCTCGGATAATGTGATACATAATACTGATGATGCATCCATGGTTGATATACATTAATATCCAAAGCGATTGAAAAACAATCATTCAAATCAAACCCGGCATAAACCGAAGGACATTCCGGCGAATCGTACCACCTTCCATTAGAAAGATAAACAAACTGACGGGCAGAAAGATCGTAGTATGCTTCAATGTCAGGTAAATAATAATAGCGTACACCTTGATAATATGGAGGAGCCCACTGCGGATTTTCATACCGCGTCTGCGATACCTGCGGAATATAACTGTAGACATCGCATCCTGAGAATGCAGACACAAAAAATAATGTAACTAATACTGCTGCAAGATTTTTAAACCGTTTCATATGTTTTGTTTTTTATGTTATTAATCAAATAAAATACAAATATAGTGCCATTTTGGATACTTTCACAACCAAGAGGTTAGACGTTTATTATTCAATACATTACACTAAACAGCCAGACTATACAAAGGGATTAGGCACGGTACTTAATTTAAATGAGTGCAAAAGATAAAAAAAATAATCTGTTCTGTTCATAATTCAACCATAAATTAATGTTTAGTTTAACGCTATATCTTACTACAAGTCTGATTTACTGATAATGAATATATCCAAACCACATATCAGTAACCATACAAGCTCAGGATTGAAGATGAGTTATTAATTAATAAACCTCCATGCAATTATCAAGCAAAAAAGAATCTACTTAAAACAATCCGGCAATTCATTCATTTTGAATATCATCGAAAATCTATTTAAATCTCATCTATGATTTTAATCATCCAAGAAAAAGATAAAAAATTATTGGATAATCCAAAATGATTATCTATCTTTGCAGTCCGAAATCAAAAACAGAAACAAATATATTAAATAATTAATAGTTATGATCGTAGTTCCAGTAAAAGAAGGCGAAAACATCGAAAGAGCATTGAAAAAATTCAAACGTAAATTTGAAAAAACTGGCGTTGTAAAAGAACTTCGTCGTCGTCAATGTTTTGACAAACCTTCTATCGTAGGTCGCGAAGAAAAAATGCACGCGATTTATGTTCAAAAAAAGAATCTAAGCGAAGAATAGAAAATAACATACGGAAAGCTTGTTTTCCTTGTTTATTTAAACTATTTTCGTTGCAGAATTGAACATACGGTTATGATGAACGAATTTCTGCAATATTTACAGTATGAGAAGAATTACTCCTCTCATACTGTTTTGTCATATAATACAGACCTTCATCAGTTTTGTAATTTTCTTAAAATCACTCCCGATTCATTAGACCCAAAAGCAGTAAGCTCACTGCAAATTCAGCAATGGGTTCTATCACTAATGTCCGCCGAAATATCAGCCAGAACTTTATCGCGTAAAATTTCTACGCTTAAATCATTTTGGCACTTTTTACTTGCAAGAGGATATGCAAGTCAAAACCCAACGTTAAAAATCATTTTGCCAAAAACAAAGAAACCGCTTCCTGCGTTTTTTAAGGAAAGTGAAATGACTGCAGCATTGGATAAATCATTTACTCCGGAAGGTTTCGATCCGATCAGAGACCAGCTAATTCTAACTGTTTTTTATCTTACAGGAATGAGACTCTCAGAACTTCTGAATATAAGAGATACCGATATTGATTTACCGGAAGGGAATATTCGCGTCATCGGGAAACGGAACAAACAACGAATCATTCCTATCGACAAGTCACTCTGCAGTGACATAGAACAATATATTACATTACGAAATGAATCCATAGAAGCTTTCGAGCCATATCTGTTTGTAAGAAATAATGGAAAAAAAATGTATCCGAAGTTGCTATATAATATTGTTCATAGCAATATGTCGGAGGTAAGCAGTTTAAACAAAAGAAGCCCACATGTACTTCGTCACACTTTTGCTACCAGTTTACTAAACGGCGGAGCCGACATCAACGCCGTAAAAGAATTATTAGGACACAGTAGCCTGGCAGCAACGCAAGTGTACACACATACGAGCTTCGAAGAACTATACAATATATATAAACAAGCTCATCCAAGAGCAAAATAAAAAAGGAGGTTATTATGAAACTACGGATTCAATCCATCAATTTTGATGCAACTACCACACTAGAATCTTACATCAACAAAAAAACGTTGAAGTTAGAAAAGTTTTTTGATGAAATTATAAGCATAGAAGTATACTTGAAGGTAGTAAAACCCGAAACGTCAACTAACAAAGAGGCCGAAATCAAAGTATCTGTTCCAAATGTTGATTTTTTTGCTTCCAAAACATGCGATTCTTTCGAAGAGGCTGTAGACCTAACTCTCGAAGCCATAGACAAACAGATACGCAAATACAAGGAAAAAACCACTAAAAACTAAAATATTCTGGTAAATGTTTTGTAGTCCAAAATATTTCCGTACATTTGCAAGCCGTTTGAATCAGAGTGTTCAAACGGCTTTTTAAACACCAAAAATGCTATATATTAGCACATTGCCTCTTTAGCTCAGTTGGCCAGAGCACGTGATTTGTAATCTCGGGGTCGTTGGTTCGAATCCGACAAGAGGCTCAGCGTTCTTTATTTAATGTATCGAAATTAAAATGGGCAGTTACCAAAGTGGCCAACTGGGGCTGACTGTAACTCAGCTGTCTTTCGACTTCGGAGGTTCGAATCCTTCACTGCCCACCAATTTATAGTTTCCGATTGAAAAATGATAATTAACTGTCATCTATCAATTGTCAAGTATTAATTGAATTGCGGAAGTAGCTCAGTCGATAGAGCATTAGCCTTCCAAGCTGAGGGTCGCGGGTTTGAGTCCCGTCTTCCGCTCCAATAATGGAGAACTAAATCAAATGTGATTTTTTAAATCCATTTTTGCTGTTGTAGCTCAGTGGTAGAGCACTTCCTTGGTAAGGAAGAGGTCGCGAGTTCAATTCTCATCAACAGCTCAACTTTGTAAGCTTTTATAAAACATATTAAATTAATTATTAAATAATCTTTGAGTTATGGCAAAAGAAAAATTTGACAGGTCAAAACCCCACGTTAACGTAGGTACTATTGGACACGTTGACCACGGTAAAACTACCTTGACCGCTGCAATTACTATGGTACTTGCAAAAAGAGGGCTTTCTGAAATGCGTTCATTCGATTCAATCGATAACGCTCCTGAAGAAAAAGAACGTGGTATTACTATCAACACTGCACACGTTGAATACCAAACAGCTGCTCGTCACTATGCACACGTTGATTGTCCGGGTCACGCTGACTACGTTAAAAACATGGTTACTGGTGCTGCTCAAATGGACGGTGCTATCATTGTAGTTGCTGCTACTGATGGTCCAATGCCACAAACACGCGAACACATCCTTTTAGCTCGTCAGGTAAACGTACCTCGTATTGTTGTTTTCATGAACAAATGCGATATGGTTGATGACGAAGAAATGTTGGAATTAGTAGAAATGGAAATGCGCGAATTGCTTTCTTTCTATGATTTCGACGGCGACAATACTCCTATTATCCGTGGTTCTGCACTTGGTGGTTTGAACGGCGTTCCAGAATGGGAAGACAAAATTATGGAATTGATGGATGCAGTTGATACATGGATTGAATTACCTCCACGTGC
>Ga0302296_1000304_pt1 | contig 42418 bp, 33 predicted proteins | sample III_Fen_N3_1_FD_194546 | JGI IMG/M metagenome (GOLD analysis project Ga0302296, IMG submission 194546) | Peat permafrost microbial communities from Stordalen Mire near Abisko, Sweden - III_Fen_N3_1 | ecosystem: Environmental > Terrestrial > Soil > Wetlands > Permafrost | place: Sweden: Abisko... | reverse complement strand
ACTGAATGTATTCAATATTGGCTTGCTCAAAGTCATTGGTGCTCAGGGAACGCATGATTCCACCCCAACGTTCTTCCGGATTGGTCCATGTACCGTCAGGATTTACCGTATTCGATTGATCGTAGTTGTACATACCACGTTCTTTCGGGTAATAGGCCAACTCCAACAACTGAATATTCGGAATGGAACCGTATTGCTGTTGTAAGTTCGGAAAGATATCGGTTTGATTCACCAAACGCATACGACTATCCGATAACTGCGAAGGATCGTCTTTGATGTGCTGAGGCGTTAAGTTATTGCTTTGGTAAAACAACGGGTCAATCAGGTACCAAGATGCTTTCGAACGTTTGAAACCGGTTGCCAAATCTTTTTGCATTCCCTCTGGGAATAAATCGGGTTGACCTTGCGGTGTAGAAGCCAATCGCCACGCACTTGCCGTACGTAAATCGATGGTACTTTGACTACCTTCAAAATCATCCAAATAGGAAATCCCTGCCTTACTAATGGCGCGTGGTGTACCCGGAATCAAGTGAGCACCTTCCCCCTTAAACGTTAGAATCGATTTTTCTTTGGTCGATATAATCGGAAGGAAATCAATGGCTTTGGTCAAGAAAGGCAATTCTGTTCGGTAATTGATGTCCAAACCGAGTACGTTGTTTTTGTATGGTTCCGAACCGATATCCACTTTTTGGGTTACCGGACGTTCCATCATGCGCATCCACGTGGCCCCGATGTTGAAGTCTTTGCTGAAACGATAATTTAGGTGAGTTCCCAATAATGATTTTGCCTGGAACCCGAATACGGAGTTACTTTCAATGGAAATTTTGATCGGTGTATTCGATTCCAAAATCCCTGTATTCAAGATTTTTACACGACCTAAGTTGTAATCAACGGTATAGTCCTGACCTTCAACCAACTTGATTCCGCCTGCAGTTACAGTAACGGCTCCTTCCGGAACGTTCAACGCATTCAACGGAATGTCAGATGATACGGATGATTGGTACTCTCCTTTGAAAAGGAATCGGTTTTTACTTGGAATTTGCTGTGCAGCTGTTTTGGTTGAATCGTACAATTCGGTATAAGCAATCCGGTCGATGATGATGTCCGGAATACCTTGGGCTTGCATTTTCTGTTCCAATTTTCTACCGAACGGTTCAATGGATGTAAAGAAAATTCGACCGTTTCGTGTATTGATGGTACCTCCGGTTTCGGCTTTGTTTCCGTTATAATTCACCGGGATGAAGTCAAAAACCCCATCGGAGAAGTTTTGATTGTTGACATTGTAGCGGTCCATGTCAATCATCGACACAATTTGCTCGTCGTTCAACCCATCAAATGGGAAGTAAGGAATCGGAACACTTGTTTCGGGATTGTTGTACATGATATTCAAACGGAAACCTTCTTTATCCACCTGATAAGCACCGATAGAATAGACGTTTTTCATCATCAAATCCCAGATACTGATCGTAGGATTGGTAATGGTAGGCTTCAATAATTTGAGGAACAATGCTTCCTGACCGGCCACACCATCGGTAGAGAATTCACCAACTTGATAAGTTTGACCACGGTAAGTATACTCGTAAGCTACGGCCAATACTTCATCGTTGTTCAACGGTTGATTCAAGGAAATGAAACCCAATAGAGCGTTGTAACTGAATTCCGATTCGGTCAATTTACGCGCGTTTTCTACTTTTTCGTAGTGAATGGCTTGTTGGAAAGGACCGGGCGTTGCTGCTTGTCCGCTTAATGTGTTGACGGCAGTATTGAAATTACGTACACTTGCCTGACTCGATAACCATGGATACAATCCATTGGCTTCATTGTCCGGTAAATCCAACGGGGCAAATCCACCCGGATTACCTTCACAGTTTTCGGCTTTTGCTTCTCCAAGATCAGAGAATGCCAAAATGTTGCGGGTGTTTTCGGTGTTGTTTACACGATTGGTCAACCACACCTCCATACGGGTGATGTAGGTTTCAGCTGCCACGTTCGGCAATTGCGACATGGAATTATCATACTCATCGTGGAAATATAAATTCACGAAGTAGTGACGATTAGCTTCATAATTATCGGCCGACACTTCAAACGGTTGTACCTGTGCTTTTCCGGTGATGTTGATTTCTTGGCGTTTTCCTTTCGAAGAAGCGGCAATTCCATCAACGGTTAACTTCCCGAAACGCAATTTGGTGTAAGCACCGAACAATGTTTGTGAACCGGGAATGAGTGAAGTTTGCATCGGCATGGAAACATTCCCCAATTCGATGCGTTGCATGATTTGATCTTCGTCGCCCGAATAACCGAGTTTGGTAATATTATCAAAATCGAAAGCAGCTTGTGTATTGTAACTGGTGTTGAGTTTCAGTTTGGTTCCGATTTGCCCAACAAGGTTCATCTGAATCTGTTGCTGGAAATCAAAACGGGTAATGCGGCGTTGTTTTACAGGAAGTAGTGGATTGTCGTAGCGCGATGAGTTGACACCGAAAGACAATTCGACACTACCTTGCGGACGAATGGTGATTTCATCCGATCCGAAGAAGTTTTCAAATACTTTACTCGGGATTTTGATAGGGAATTCTAGGGCACGATCTTCCTCGGTTTGTTCATCGATTTTCCCTTTCCAGTTTTCCTTGAGTGTTTTTTGGCGTTCATACTCGAGGTATTCTTCGAGTGTCATCATCGATGGATTGCGGTAATTGATGTTGGATCCTCCGATGGTTTCTTTGAAGACGTAGGTTCCCGTAATCGGATCAAACACAATGGTTTGTTTCATATTGGTCGGGTCACCAAGGTCAAAGCTTTGCGGATTGTTTAGGGTGGGATCCTGTGGATTGGTAATAGGGAAAGGTAGATTTACTCCATTACTGTCCGGATCTGGCTGAGCCATAGCGATCGGCGTCAGCAAGCAACCTCCTACAACGATAAAGATGAGTTGTAGCAAGGCAGCGTAATAGTTAGCGACTTTTTTCTGTTCCAAGTGTTACAATATTTTCAAGGCTCCTTTGATCAATTCTTCAACTGACTCGGCTCCGGTTGCAATTTTTTCAATAGCTTTTTCCGCGGCTTTTTTATCAAAACCTAAGGAAATCAATGCTGTTAACGCATCAAATCGATTAGTATTGTGACCAACAAAAATATTTGTGCCTGCTCCCCATTCTACTTTTACCATTTTGTCTTTCAGGTCGATAATAACTCGCTGGGCAGTTTTTGCCCCGATTCCCTTAATGGATTGGATGGTTCGCACGTCGTCGGTTTGGATAGCTTGGGCAATTTCTGACGGTTGCAGTGACGAAAGCATGAGAATGGCCGTATTGGGACCGATTCCTGAAACGGAAAGTAACAAGTTGAATAACTCACGTTCTTCCAAGGTTGCAAACCCAAATAACAGGTGTGCATCTTCCCGAATAATTTGCTGTGTGAAGAGCTTTAATTGTTCGTCGGAACCCAGCGCCGAAAAGGTGTTGAGCGAAATTTTCACATAATAGCCTACACCGCCACATTCGATGATTACGTTTGTAGGATTTTTCTCTACCAATCGGCCGTTCAAGTGTGCTATCATGTCTGTTTATTTGTTTTGTGCGTCAACCACGGCTACTTTCACCATGTTTACTATTTCGCGAACGGAAGATCCCATTTGCAATACGTGAATCGATTTTTTCAAGCCCACCAAAATTGGTCCGATGGCTTCACCTTCGGTAATTTCCTGCAATAATTTGTAGGCGATATTTCCGGAAGATAAATTCGGGAAAATGAGTGTGTTGACTTCTTTATTGGCCAAGGTAGAAAAAGCAAATTTTTCGTTCATCAACTCATTGTTGAGTGCAAAATTGGCTTGTACTTCTCCGTCTACAATAATGGTCGGGTATTTCTCGTGCAAAATCTGAACAGCATCGGCCATTTTGATCGCATCTTTTCCGACAGCAGAACCGAAATTGGAATAACTCAGCAATGCAATGCGCGGAGTTACTTTAAACTTACGCAGTGTTTTGGCAACGTTGTTGGTAATTTCGGCAATTTGCTCGGCCGTAGGATTCATATTAATCGTTGTATCTGCTAAGAACAACGGACCTTTTTTGGTCATCAGGATGTAAACACCTGCTACAATGTTGACGTCTTTTTGTAAACCAACCGTTTGAATAGCTGGGCGAACCACATCTCTGTAATTGCGCGTCAAACCTGAAATCATGGCATCGGCATCGCCGTATTCTACCATCATCGCACCGAAATGATTGCGTTCACGCATAATCTGAATAGCTTCAAATTCGGTAATTCCTTTGCGTTTACGTTTCTCAAAGAATGCCTTTCCGTAGCATTGTCTGCGGGCTTTTTCGGCATCTGATTTCGGGTCAATAATTTGAAAGTCGGAAATCTCGAGGCTGTATTCCTGAATCAAGGATTCAATCATTTCGCGTTTCCCGAGTAGAATCGGTGTACAAACTCCTTCTTCGGCTGCTGTTTGAGCTGCTTTCAAGATTTTCAGGTTATCGGCTTCGGCAAATACAACCCGTTTCGGATTGAGTTGTGCTTTTTCGGTGATGTTTCGCACCAATTTATTATCGAGGCCCAATCGTTTTTTCAACTCCGTTTCGTAATCGTCCCAATTGGTAATGGGTTTTCTGGCTACCCCCGAATCCATGGCTGCTTTTGCAACTGCCGGAGCTACGGAGTAAATGAGTCGTGGATCGAGCGGTTTCGGGATGATTTGATCGCGACCGAAAGCAATGTGTTTTTCACCGTAGGCTTCGATTACTTCATCCGGAATGGTTTCTTTGGCAAGTGCTGCGATGGCGAGAACTGCTGCCAATTTCATTTCCTCGTTGATGGTAGTGGCACGCACATCAAGTGCTCCTCTAAAAATGAACGGGAAACCGAGTACATTGTTTACCTGATTAGGATGATCGGAACGTCCGGTAGCCATGATGATATCATTGCGTACAGCCATAGCGTCTCTGTACGAAATTTCCGGTTCCGGATTTGCCAAAGCAAATACAATCGGATTTTTCGCCATTGCCGCGATCATTTCTTTGGATACAAGATTCCCTTTTGATAAACCAAGGAATACATCCATTCCCTTGAACGCTTGCTCAAGGGTGAAATCTTTCTTGTGTACAGCGAATCGTTTTTTCTCTTCGTCTAGGTCGGTTCTGCCTGCATGAATCAACCCTTTGCTATCGAACATAAAGATGTTCTCTAAACTGGCTCCTAGTGCTACGTATAAGCGCACACATGAAATGGCTGCAGCGCCAGCGCCTGAGATTAAGATTTTGACTTTACCAATTTTTTTATTGGCCAGTTCCAATGCGTTGAGCAAAGCTGCCGATGAAATAATAGCTGTTCCATGCTGATCGTCGTGCATAACCGGAATATCCAATTCTTCTTTCAAACGACGTTCTATTTCAAATGCTTCAGGAGCCTTGATGTCTTCGAGGTTAATACCACCGAAAGTCGGAGCAATTGCTTTAACAGTCTGAATGAAGAGCTCGGGATCTTTGGCGTCTATTTCAATGTCAAATACATCAATATCCGCGAAGATTTTAAAAAGCAAGCCTTTCCCTTCCATTACTGGTTTAGAGGCTAGCGGACCGATATCACCGAGTCCTAAAACGGCCGTACCGTTCGAGATTACAGCTACTAAGTTTCCTTTGCTGGTGTATTTGTATGCGTCTTCAGGATTTTCAGCGATTTTGAGACATGGCTCTGCTACTCCCGGGGAATAGGCTAGAGAAAGATCTCGCTGTGAAGCGTAAGGTTTCGTTGGAACGACTTCTATTTTACCTGGTCGCCCTGAGGCGTGATAATCCAATGCGTCTTGTTTGCGAATTTTTGCCATGTAAACCGTTTCGTTAAGGGGGATAAAGTTAATAAAACTAGGCGGAGTAGCGACATCGGATCGTATACAAAAAGAAAAACCCGCCGATGCGCAATGCAAACGACGGGTTTTTAGTAATGATATTCTAAGATTATTTGATCACAACTTTTTGAGTTGAAACAGCACCATCAGTTTTGATTGTTACGATGTAGTTACCAGCTTTAAGCTCGTTAACAGCAACAGTAACGTGTTGAGTACCTTCAGCGTTTTCAACGTTTTGAGTTGCAACAGTTCTTCCAGAAAGATCAGTAATAGTTACTGCGTAGTTACCACCTTTACCTTCGAAATCGATGTTTACAAGATCAGAAGCAGGGTTAGGGTAGATTTGGAAATCTGCGATTTCTTGATTTTCTACACCCAATGTTACTACTTTGAAAGGAACGTCAACACCAAAACCGTAGTCGATATAATCCATGATAACTACGTTATTGTTGTCATGCAAATTAAGCATTCCGGTAGCTGTACCCATGTTAGTAGCCCCGTTCAAGATACCGTCACCGTAATCATCCGTGATGTGGAATGTGTAACATCCTGTTGTAGGAAGAATGTAGTTCAAGTTGTATTGTGTATCGTTTGCCAATGTACCGTTAGCTGTACCAGCAACGTTTGCATTAGCGCCATCTTTAATCACCCAGTGAACCTCTTCAGACCAGAAATCTGTTTTAAGATCCAATGTCAAGTTGTTTGTAGTCTGTGGTACAGAAACGATAGTTGCAGCCAATGTGTTGTTTGCACTGTTTGCATCGTTGTTTGTAGTTACAGAGATATCCAATGTACCTGGTGTAAAGTTAGCAATCGGAGTACAAGTTACTTCAGCAACATTGTAAGTAGACAAGTTTCCTGAGTAAGTACCTGTAGAAACAGTATTTCCACCTTGAGTGATCGTGATTGTAGCACTAGTCAAAGCAGTTGTACCGTAGTTTTGAATTTTCACTTTAGGTGTGTAGTTTCCTGAACAGTGGTATCCAACACCTGAATACATCAACGCAGAAACGTCTGTTGGTTGAGAAGCAGCAGCAGGACAGTCACCGATGTAACCATTCAACGCAGACAATGTTCCGATTGCACCTGCAACACCTGATTGAGAAACCAAACGGTTAGGGCAAATAACATACATTACAGGAAAGTAAGGAATTACCAATCCTGAATTGGTGAAAGAAGCGTCAGTTACCAAATCAATGATAGGCAAGCTTTCACCAGTAACCCAGTCACCTTGTGTACTTGCACCAACACCATTCAATTCAGGAGTTGTTGTAGAAACATCACCTTCAATGAACAATGCCATAGCTGTATTGTCACCAGAAGGACCGTGAGCCAAGTAGAAATCATTCAACGCACCTGTATTGTGGTAGTTCCAGCAAGGACCGCACCAAGTAGCAGAAACATCAATAACGACAGTTTTACCTGCATCAAGGTAGCTGTATAAATCGTGAGAGTTTCCGTTGATATCTGTCAACGTAAAGTTGTTGACATACGTACCAACAGCAGTTTGAGCAATAGCTGCTCCGAAAAAAGCAAAGGCAGAAACACCGAGTAATAATTTTTTCATAGTTATGAGTTTTAAATTCTTTGTGCTAATGTACCTCTCTAATCGCTGAATTACAATGAATCAGCGGTTTTTTATACGTCATAAATACAAATCAAATAGGAATGCTAAATCGTTATTCTATAAAGCCGCATCGTTAGTTAATGATTTGTTTATCAGCTATTTAATTACATAACAGCATCTTAACATCACTAGACACTATAGTATTTTTAAATAAATAAAGCATTTCGGTTGGAATACAAATCTCTATTGACAGTGGGCTTAACAGGTGATTTTGTATGATTTAAACGACGGAAAATACCGTTCTTGAAATGTGGCTTCGATTTAAGGGAAATAAAAAACCCGTCATCCACATGTTGCAGATGACGGGTTACTCCGCCTAAGACGGAAAAAGGATTATTGTACGACTACTTTTTGAGTAGAAACAGCACCTTCAGTTTTAACAGTAACGATGTAGTTACCAGCTTTAAGATCGTTTACAGAGATAGCAACATTTTGTGCACCTTCTGCGTTTGCAACGTTTTGAGTAGAAATTGTTCTACCTGCAAGATCTGTAATGGCAATTTCGTAGTTACCACCTTTACCTTCAAACTTAACGTTTACTAAGTCAGATGCAGGGTTAGGATAAACATCCATTCCAACTTGATTCAATTCGTTTACTCCAGCAGCTGCGATATTGATGTTATCAACATACAAGTTGTTTCCGTAAGCAGATGTAGCTGTAAATTTGATATGCAATTTAGAAGCACTTGCGTAGCTAGCCAAACTTACTGATTCATTTCTCCAATCTGAAGAAGCAGCAGGTGTAAATGCAGCTGTTTGTGCAGCGCCTGTAGATAATGTTGTTCCTTGTTTAGAATAAACAGAAGTCCAAGTAGCACCACAATCCGCAGAAACAAAAACTTCCAATTTATCATTCTCAGTAGAATACTGACGGTAAGCAACATCAAATGTCATGTTTGCACTTGAAATAGATGTCATGTCAACTGGGGCAATATAAGTATCACCTTTTTTACCTGCAGAGAATGAGTAGTTGTTGTATTTGATACAACCTGTGTTTGCCGTTGCACGTACCCAGTTGTCTCCTGAAGTAGAAGCTACGTGGTAGTTTGTGTAAGGGAAGGCAGCACTGGTAAAGTTTTGAGAAAAGTTACCTGTTGTTCCAGGAGCAGAGATGTTTGCAAAAGTTGTAGTTGCAGTACCTACTGGTGAAACAGAACCTGAACCGTTGATGTTTGTCAAGTAAGATGTCAATGTATGCGATCCTGAAGCAGAAGCTGTAGTTGGAATAGCAAAGTTGGTAGTTCCACCCGGAGCAATGTTTCCTGTGAAAGGAGCAGTTTGAACTGTTCCATTGTCGATTTTGTAGTTTACAGTCGCAGAAGTGATAGTAGTACCACCGTCATTACTCAATACAGCAGTTGCACCTGACAAGTCAGAAGCACAGCTATAGTTTGAAGGAACAGATAAACTTTGAACTACTGCGTAGTCATCCAATGTAACAGGTAATGAAACACCAGCTTGGTAAACTTCTTTCGTTGTGTTATTTTGAACCCAAGCAACAAAGCTCAATTCACTCAAATCATAGATATAGCTAGGAATAACTACGTCAGTGAATGTGAATGTTTGTGAACCGCCCGGAGAAGAGAAGTTAGCAGCTGTAACTGCAGATCCTGTAGCATTCGGAAGCATTTTACGCATTACATTGTGGAATGCAGTTTCACCGTTTGAACCTGGAGCTGATGTGAACGTGATGTCTTTTTCAACCATTGCCAATTGCAATACGGTGTTTGCAGGATTCCAAGCTGCGGGAGCTGTAATTGTTACCGTGATATCAGCCGTTGCAAATCCCGGATCGATATTGTGCGTGATAGTCATCGTTACCGGAGAAGCTACTGCGTAACGAGAATCGATAGCTCCTTGTGTCACGTCCATGTTTGTTCCGTCCATGATACGATCAGGAACACCGCTAATACCGTAGTAATTTACGCGGTTATCGATTTCACTTGGGTTCTGGTTATACATTGGATCGTAACCCGGCCAGCTAACTTGGTATTTAACAGCTACAATTTTCGTTGTATTGGCATTTAAAAGGGTAGTAAGCGCAGGGTTTTGAGCCGCACATGGCGCACAAGAAGCTTGTGAAAAGCTTTCTGCCAGAACCAGACGTTGTTGAGAGTAAGATACTCCGAATGCTGAAAACACTCCGAATAATAATAAAGCTTTTTTCATATTGCAGAATTTTATAGTACATACCAAATCTAACAGATGTTTCGGTGACTTACTAATCCTGTACACCTTAAAAGAAATTACATTATTGGAATGCTAATTTTTCATTACTATTCTTATTTTCGAAAAATGAAGCTCAAAATGATTGTTTTAACGGGCGCAGGGATAAGCGCTGAAAGCGGAATTGCTACATTCCGTGATTCCGACGGATTGTGGGAACAGTACCGTATTGAGGATGTTGCTACGCCTGAAGCTTGGAAGAAAAATCCGGAACTGGTTCAACGCTTTTACAATGAGCGCAGAAAACAAGTAATTGCTTGTGAACCTAACGCTGCACATCGTTTCTTTGCCGATTGCGAGAAATTGTTTGATGTGACAATTATCACCCAAAATATCGATGATTTACACCAACGTGGCGGGAGCTCCGACATCTTGCATTTGCATGGTGAAATTCGCAAAAGTAAAAGCTCGGGACCTAAACAAGAACATGCTTATTATGAAATCGATGGCTGGGAATTGAGCATGGATGATCGCTGTTCGGATGGATATGTTTTACGTCCACATGTGGTGTGGTTTGGCGAAGCTGTTCCGAATCTCGAACGAGCGGTTTTAAAAGTCGCCGAGGCAGATATTCTAGTGGTTGTTGGAACTTCACTGAATGTTTATCCGGCAGCCAACCTGATTCACTATACACCCGATCATTGCCGGAAGTTTGTCATTGACCCGAAAGCAGACGAATTGGAAGTGCCGCGTTCGTTTACCAAAATCAGTGCAACGGCTGTGGAGGGGGTGAAGTTGTTGGAGGAATTTTTGAACGAAAATTAAATGCATGAAAAAGCCATCGGCCGCTGGCTGATGGCTTTCATTCTGTATTTAAAATAGATCAGTGCTTCACCACCACTCGACGTGTTTGAATAATCTTGCCTTTTTCGGCAATTGTAATCAGATACACCCCGTTTTTGAAGTTGCTGGCATCAATTTCTTTAACGGCACTAACTTCGCTCGCGTATACGGATTTGCCCAATAGATCGGTCACAGTTACACTGTATTCGCCTGTTAGATCTGTCGTGTTTAACATGATTTTAGAAGAAGCCGGATTCGGATAAACAGAAAGTCCGAAGGCATCGGAAGCGAGTTCTGAAACGGCCGCTGTGGCATTGATGTGTATGTCAATACTGTCTAACAAAGTATTGCCCGATATGAAATAATAGCGAAACAAACCACCGCCTTCGGTGTCAACAATGTTGAAGTGATTTTTTAATTCTGCCACAGAATCGTTTGCAACAGTCAGTGGTGGAGTTACCCAGGGGTTGGTCGGCATCTGTGCGTCGCCATAACATCCGCCTTCAAATAATGTATCGTGTGGATCACAAACTCCCCAGCACAAGGTTCCTGTCCAAACACTTGGCACATTCAGTTTTTGGCGTTTCACCGAAATGATTTTGGTGGAACCTGACATGTTTTTAAAGTATAGTTTGACTTCGGTGTTTCCTCCAACAGGAACATTGTTTTCAGTGTATACACCGCCTGAAATATCAATGGAATTGCCATCAACAGAATTACAAGTTGGTTCATGGTAAACACCATACTGACTCCAGCCGAATGACGAAAAGAGAACAGTTGTGAAAACAACGGAAAAGATCTTTTTCATGGAATGATTTTTTAGAATGGAATATGCTTTAGTTCATTTTCAAAAGGGTAAAAAAAAAGCCACCGGTTTGCACCAATGACTTTTTCGATATGCTTAAGAACTACGTATTTATCAGTGTTTCACTACCACGCGTCGTGTTTGAATGACTTCTCCTTTTTCGGTAACAGTAATCAAATACACACCGTTTTTGAAGTTGTTCACATCAATTTTCTTAATGGCTCCGGCTTCGTCTGCGTAAACTACTTTACCCAGTACATCCGTTACACGAACATTGTAGTCGCCTGAAAGACCAACTGTGTTTACAGTAATCATAGAAGATGCAGGATTCGGGTATGCTGTCATACCGGCTTGAATTGGCTCAACTTCATTTAAGCCCAAAATTGGATTGATATGTAAATCAACACTGTCTACAGAAACACCACCTACTTTGAAGTAATAACGGTATAAACCTTCACCTCCAACAGTATATACACGTACGTCAGTGATCAATTCACCTTCACCGTTTGAAGGAACAACAACTGTTGGCGAACACCAAGAATATCCTGAAGTATTGTAACAGCCACCTTGGAAAGTAGGATCTGGGAACGGAGCCCAGCAAAGTTGATCAGTCCACTCAGTAGGAGCATTCAACTTTACACGACAAGCACTCATCGTTTGATCACTACCTGATAAATTTTTAATGTAAAAATGGACTTGTACAATTGAATCAGGCACAACATTATCAGCAACTTGAGCGATTCCGGAAACATCGGTGGAACTGCCTGTTAGGTGAACTTCATATTGTCCCCAGCTTAAAGAGACAAGTGATAAAGCTGCAAAGAGAGTATATAATTTCTTCATGTTTTAAGGTTTTGAACAAATATAAACCAAAAATCCACCTGATTTGCAGGTGTTTTGAGGTCCTTGTTTGGTAAGATTACAATTTTTTGGACAATTGCACAAGTCGCTTTACCACTAAAAAGGAGGAAAATTTACGTGAAACACCTTCTAATGTGTTTTTTGTTGATTAAACGGTATAACAGCACATCTGTTAGCTTTTCAATAATTATAGTCAAGCTTTGTTATTTTTAGGAATACAAGAGTTTGTTGAAACTCAAAAATACACAACTGAGTATTTCGGCTTATATTTGGATTTCGGCATGGAAGTTGAAAGCTTGCCGAAAAACCATGAGAACTATGAAAAAAATTGCTTTACTATTTATCGGACTTGCACTCACCACATTGTCAATTGCACAAGAAGAAGGAAGTGTAAAACAATTGCCAGCCGTGACGTTGAAAGACATGGAAGGAAAAACAGTGAAAACAAACGAACTGGGTTTTGACGGACCTGTTGTGATTTCGTTTTGGGCCACCTGGTGTGCGCCTTGCAAACGCGAATTAAACACTGTGCACGAAATCTACGAAGATTGGCAAGCCGAAACAGGTGTTCATCTTGTTGCCGTTTCTATTGATGATCAAAAAACAATGGATCAAGTACCGGTTTACGTAAATGGAAAAGGTTGGGAATACCTAGTATTGATGGATCCGAACGGTGATTTTAAACGTGCTATGGGTGTGAACAACGTACCACATACATTCTTAGTGGATGCTGCCGGAAACATCGTTTATTCGCACAACAGCTATGCTCCGGGCGATGAAGAAAAATTGTACGAAGAGATCAAGAAACTAGCTAAAAAATAGACATCCACTGCATGAAAAATTGGATCATTGGTATCGCTGCATTGTCCGGGTCGCTTAACGCACTCGGACAATCTTCTTTAGGGTCGATTACAGGTAATATGGAATCTACATTTCAATACCTAAGAGCCGACTCACTTATAGGCGCAACACAGCCTGTTCAAAAAGGGTTGCTCAATTCGTATATGAACGTATTTTACACCAATGGGCATTTTAAAGCCGGAGCGCGTGTGGAATCGTATCTACCCAGAATTCAGGGTTACCCGAATCGTTTCGATGGAACGGGAATCGGGATGCGTTATGTAGGTTATGCCAATGATTATGTAGATGTGACGCTCGGAAATTTCTACGAGCAATTCGGTTCGGGGATGATTTTCCGTGCCTATGAAGACCGCAACTTGGGTTATGACAATACCGTTGATGGTGCTCGTTTGATTTTACGACCATTTAAAGGCATTCAATTAAAAGGAATTTACGGCATTCAACGTTATTCGTTTGAGAATGGTAAAGTGGTAGGAGCAGCCGGAATTACCCGCGGGTTTGATGGTGAATTGCATCTGAATTCATTGCTTCCACGGCTTGATTCCACCGGATTTGATATTACATTGGGCGGTTCATTCGTGAGTAAATACCAAAAAGACGACCGTGAAGATTTGGTGCTTCCGGAGAATGTTGGAAGCTACGGTGGTCGTTTCAAAATTCGGTACAAAAAATTCGATTTGAAGGCCGAATACATTTACAAAGAAAACGATCCTTCAGCCGATAATAATTACATCTACAATCCAGGTCACGCGGCTTTGATCAACTTCGGTTACTCACGCAAAGGATTCGGTTTTGCACTTTCGGCCAAGTCGGTTGATAACATGAGTTACCGTGCCGATCGTACCAAAGGATTGCAAGATGCCTTCATCAATTATTTGCCGGCATTGAACAAAACGCATTCCTACAACCTAGTAGCAACGTTGTATCCGTATGCAACCAGACCGGTGGGTGAAATTGCTTACCAAGCGGAAGTATTGTATACGATTGCGAAAGAAAAAACTCGCAGAGGAAAGTACGGCATTCCAATCAATGTGAACTTTTCAACGGCTTACATGCCAATGCAACACACTTCAGGAATCAATCCGGGTGACTCTACAGGGATTACGTATGTAGGACGACCGTTTGATATGAGCGATAGCTTGATGTGGCGCGATATCAATGCCAACATCTCCTATAAATTCAACAAATCGCTTTCATTGACCCTTTCTTATTTCAATATCACCTTGAACAACGATGTTTCCAAAGTAACGGAAAACGCTGTGGGGTTGATCAATGCCAATATCGGTGTTGCTGAAATAGGTTGGAAAATCAATAAAAAACACAACCTCCGCACCGAATTGCAAACATTATTTGTGGCGAAAGACAAAGGAAACTGGGCAACCGTTGTATTGGAATATACCATTTCACCAGGATGGTTCTTTGGTGTAATTGACCAATACAATTACGGAAACAGTAATACTGATTTGCGTTTACACCACGTGTATGGTTCCATTGGTTGGATCAAAGATGCGACACGTCTTACGATCAATTACGGTCGTCAGCGTGCAGGATTGTTTTGCGTAGGTGGTGTTTGTCGTGTGGTTCCGGCCTCGAACGGATTAACGCTGTCATTCACCCAAAGTTTTTAATTTAATAAGACAAGTAGTATGAAAAGAATTCTTGTTGCATCCGTAATTTTGATAGGCGTTGTGATCGCTGGGTCTTGTGATAAAGTGAAAAATCCGTATCCGAAAACCACTTCTACGACTCTTGACTGGTCTTTGTATCCGGGAGGAGATTCTACAGCTTATGTAAATGCTGGTTTGTGGCCGACTTTTACTGCCAATACCAATACCTTACGCAATGTCATGATCGAAGATTTCACCGGTCATAAATGTGTGAATTGTCCGCTAGCTACGGCTAATATGGAACAATTAATTGCTACAAATCCTACCCGCATATTCGGAGTTGCTATTCACTCAAGTGCCAATGGTTTGGGTGCGTTCCAGGAAGTAGATGCCGAGTTTCCGGAAGAATTGTTTTGCGATGAAGGATTGACAATCGGTGCTTTTTTCGGAACAATTCCGGGTTCTGATTTCATTGGGAATCCGAGATTTTGTGTGAATCGAGTGATCGCAAACAGTCAATACACGACCAATGCTGGTTCAGCAATCTCGAATAAAACAACTACCTGTTTGGCTTCTGCACTAAAGGTGAATATCCAGGCAGCGTCGAATTATTTTGCAAGTACACGTGGTTTGTTCCTGCACACGGAAGTGGATAAAATCGATCAAACGTTAACAGCCGACCTTGGTTTGGTGGTGTATGTTGTGGAAGATTCTTTGATTGCACCTCAAATTGTTCCTACCTCATTAGATCCGGATGGAAAAGACGATGCGTATATCCATAGAGAAATTATGCGTGGTTGTATCGACGGAAAAGCATTCGGAAGAACGCTTGGAGCTGCAGACTTGAATGCAAACGGCAAGTATTATGTCAATTACAGCTACAAAGTACCTACAGAACTAGAGATTGACAACATGCACTTGGTCATTTACGTTTATGATAAAGTAACAATGGAAGTTTATCAAGTGATAGAACACGAGATCTAGATTCGATTACCAACCACCATGATTATGAAAAGACTTTTTTTGATAGCGAGCCTAGCATCAGGTTTGTTGTTGTTTTCTTGCGACAAAGTAGATAATTCGCTTAAAAAAGAAGGCACAGCCGGAATAGACTGGTCTTTGTATCCGGGTGGAGACTCTACGACTTATGTTCAGGCTGGTTTGTGGCCTACCTTTACTGCCAATACCAACACCTTGCGTAATGTCGTAATCGAAGATTTTACGGGGCATTTGTGTGTGTTTTGTCCGCTTACAGCTAGTGCGGTGCATGCTTTTACTGACACTACGAGTACACGTGCTTTTGATGTAGCAATACACAGCGGATCAGAAGGTGGAGGCGGTTTAGCAAATTCATTCCAGGCATTAGAAGCGCCTAATTTCATGGAAGTTTTCTTCAATGATGAAGGATTAGCTATAGGAGAATATTTTGGTGATATTCCCGGGACTGGTTTTGTTTCTAATCCTAGATTAACCATTAACAGAATAAAACAAGGAAATGATCCGACATGCAGTGCTGCTAGTATAAGTACACTTTCTAATGTAGTTTTTGGAAGTCAATTAAAAGTAAATATTCAAGCTTCATCAAATTATTTCCCTACTACAAGAGGTATTTTTCTTCATACTGAAATCGATAAATTGGATCAAACGTTGACAAGTGATTTATATACCGTTGTTTATCTGGTGGAAGACTCGATTATTGCACCTCAAAAAATCTCAAGTCCGCAATTCCCTAGCGGAGTAATTCCTGACTACGTTCATAGAAATGTAATGAGAGGTTGCCTGGATAAAAAACCATTCGGGCAAAAATTGAGTGTTGCAAGTTTAGATTCAAATGGCAAATACCACTTTAACTATTCGTACAAATTGCCAAATGAATATGCGATCAACAATATGCATTTGCTCATTTATGTTTACGATAAAGCAAGCGAAGAAATTCTACAAGTTATTAAACACCATTTATAAGTGGTGATCAATTATTACTTTTCCTAAAGCGATCTTAACCGGTCGCTTTTTTTTGTTGGATTTACCGTGTATGTTAAATAATCGACCGTTCTTATTTTTTAACATTTCAGACAATACCACGAATCGAATTTTGTCGTTATATTGTGAAGTAACTTTAATTTCCGCTCTTATGTTCGAACTAACGAAGAAGATTTTGGTGCGGGTCAGTTTTGATCCACAACTGTTTCAGAAGGAATTGGCGAAAGCGATTCGTTGGATGACTGATAGTGAAGAGGTGCAGCGATTGCGCGAATGGTGCATCAAAGAATTCGGGGCAGTTTACCCGAGTATTGTGCACACAGCCTTTTCGAGTCAGATAAAATAGAACGTATGTAACATGATCTTGACTAGCGGTTTCGGAAACGGAGCCGCTTTTTTGTTTTGTGAGATTTGGTACAGCGTTTTTACCACAAAGTCACAAAGTGAAAAGACACGTTTGACGTGCTAAAAGAGCACAAAGGGATTTAGGAAGGTACTGGCGTTTTCGGGAACGGAGTTGTTTTTTGTTTTGTGAGATTTAGTGTAGCGTTTTTTACTAAAATGTTACAAAGAGAAAGACATGTTTGACGTGCTAAAAGAACACAAAGGGATTTAGGAAGGTACTAATAATGTTTTCGGAAGCGGAGTTGCTTTTTTGTTTTGTGAGATTTAGTGGAGAAGAATTTCACCACATAGAATAAGACACGTTAACGTGCTAAAAGAACACAAAAAGATTTAGGAAGAGCACCTTTGTGACCTTAACATGTTTATACGTCAAAAAAAACTTTGCTCCTCCGCTAAAGCTTCGGCGAAAGCGTTGTGACTTTGTGGTAAAAATGTTGGTTATTCAAATTCAATCAACAAACTGCCTTTGTCAACCACCTGATTTACTTCAATTGAAATGCTTTTCACTACCCCGATACCTTCGGCTTTTAATACGTTTTCCATTTTCATGGCTTCCAACGTTAATAACGGTTCGCCAACAGCTACCTCGGCTCCAACAGAAACAGCAATACCAACCACGCGACCCGGCATCGGTGCTTTTAGTTGTTTCAGCTTGCGTACTTTCGGAACGTCTAATCCCATGGAAGCAATCAATTCATCCAACGGACCGCTTTTGCGAATGTCAAACACACGGTGGTTCAATTTAACGGTCAACAATCCTTCTTCCATACGGTTGGAAATAACTTCTCCGTGATACGTCTTTCCGTTGTGTTCCAACGAGAAAAAAGTTGCGTTTTCCCACTGGATACGAACTGCATCACTTGTTGTTGTACTGCTTTCGCCGTCGAATTTCCATGTTGACATTTCCATGCACTTGATTTTGACCCAAAATTACGAACTATTCGTCCATTCTATTGTTTTTTCTCACAAAAAACAAGCACAACATACGCTAGTATTGGTATCTTGCGCGGTTAAAACAGTTTAGACATCGATTTTCAGTTTAATCAAACAATTTCATGAAAAGATCTTTCTTATTTGTAGCCCTATTGGTAGTTGGTTGTATTCCTCGTCACACACAGCATGATTTCGATAGCGACGGTGGACAAACAGTTAATTCCGATCAGGATACCGAAGTGCGTATCAATGGAGATGATCCTACTAACGCTAACGAGCGACCGGTTTATAGAGCTGCAGAAACGGTGTTTACAGATTTGATCACCACAAAATTAGAGGTGTCGTTTGACTGGAATAAAGCACAGTTGATCGGAAAGGAAACACTTACAGCCAAACCGCATTTTTATGCTTCGGATAAATTGATCTTAGATGCAAAAGGCATGGAAATCAAAAGTGTGTTGATGAACGGTGCGGCCAGACCTTATACCTATGAAAACGATGTGCTAACCATTACGCTAGATAAGACGTATCAGCGCACCGAAAACTATACGGTAGTCATTGATTATATCGCCAAACCGGATGAACGCACCTTGGACGGAAGCGCAGCCATTACCAGCGACAAAGGATTGTATTTCATCAATCCACGTGGGGAAGACCCTAACAAAATGCCACAGATTTGGACGCAAGGTGAAACCGAATCGAGTTCAGTTTGGTTTCCGACTATTGATGCACCTAATGTGAAAACAAAGCAAGAAATACTCATCACGGTAGAGGATAAGTACACCACGCTTTCGAATGGAAAATTCCTGGGGTCGAAAAAGAATACCGACGGTACACGAACCGATCATTGGAAGCAAGACCTGCCGCATGCGCCTTACTTGTTTATGATGGGAGTAGGCGAATTTAAAGTGGTGAAAGATTCATACAAACGTGCTGATGGAACATTGATGGAAGTCAATTATTACGTAGAACCGGAATGGGAACAATATGCCAAAGATATTTTCGGTGAAACGCCTAAGATGATTGAATTTTTCTCGAAACTGATGGATGTTGATTACGCCTGGGATAAGTACGATCAGATTGTGGTGCGCGATTATGTTTCTGGAGCAATGGAAAATACTGGCGCGGTTGTTTTCGGCGATTATGCTTACAAAACCAAACGTGAGTTGTTGGATGCAAACGATAATTCTACTATTGCGCATGAGTTGTTTCACCATTGGTTCGGTGACTTGGTAACAGCAGAATCATGGTCGAATTTGACGCTCAACGAATCGTTTGCCAACTATTCACAGTATCTATGGGATGAATACCGTTATGGAGTGGACGAGGCCGATTTGAATGCCAATGGTGAAATGGAAGTGTATTTTCAATCAGGCGCAATGGGTGGTTTTCACGATTTGTTTTGGGACGATTATGCCGACAAAGAAGACATGTTTGATGCGCATTCCTACAACAAAGGCGGACGAATTCTGCACATGCTGCGTAACTACTTGGGAGATGAAGCTTTCTTTCAGGGAATGCAATTGTACCTGAAAACCAACAAATTTAAAGCGGCTGAATTTCACCAATTGCGCTTAGCGTTTGAAGAAGTGAGCGGTCAGGATTTGCATTGGTTTTTTGATCAGTGGTACGAAGCTTCGGGTCACCCGGTGTTGAATGTCAATTATACAACAACCAACGGAACGGTTGCATTGGATGTGTCTCAGTCTCAAGACTTGAAAGCATTTCCTGTTTTCCGTCTCCCGATTGATGTGGTAGTGTTTGATGACAATGGAGCAACCACGCACCGTATTGATATCGATGAGGTGAACGAGCATTTTGAATTTCCGGTTAACGGAACGTTGAAGAATGTGTTGTTTGATAATCAGGCAATGGTGCTAGCGCAAGTGAAAGAGAAAAAAGAAACGTCATGGTACGTGCATCAATATTACAATGGCAAACGTTGGAGAGCTCGCAGAGATGCGTTGAATTACGGGATCAAAGATCGCACGCCGGAAGGCATTAAAATGGTGTTGGATGCATTGGATGATCCGTTTTGGGATATTCGCCTCACGGCCATTGAAAAAGTGTCATTACTTGCGGGTGCAGATAAATCGATTGCGCTTGAAAAATTAAAAACATTGGCTCAAACCGATCCTTCTTCGGCTGTGCGCTCAAGCGCGATTAGTTCACTCAGCACCATGTTAGCTGAAGTGGAAGCTACTCCAATTATGGAACGCGCGGTGCAATCAGATTCTTCGTACATGGTAGTCAACAACGCATTGAATCAGTTGAGTAAAATGAATCCTCAATCGGCGATGAAGTTGGCAAAACCGCTTGAAAACGAACGTTCTTCTTCGATGTTGACTGGAATTGCCACATTGTATGCGCGTCATGGAAAAGCGGAACAATTTGCGTTTTTTGAGCGCATTCTCAATTCAAATGTGCTGCAAGGATTTGATAACGTTGGAGCACTTTACAATTTTTCGGCCTTCCTAGTCGGTAAAGACTTATCGTTGTTCCGAAAATCGGTGAAGATTTATGAAGATAAAGCCAAAAACGGCGATATGTATTCTAAAATGTACATTGGCAATTACCTGGAACAACTAATTACGCACCTTGAAGAGAGAATCGTTGGTTTCAAAGAAGAACAAAACAAGCAGAAGCAAGCAGGCAACGCAAACGGGGTGGATGTGGCAAAAGCCAACCAAGCCGAAGCGCAAGCATTGATTGTAGAATTTAAACGGATCATAGCCATTGTTGGCGAAGAAGAAGGACATTAAAAACGGAAGTGGATTAAAAGCAACAACCTGCGGCGTTATTTTCGGAAATCGACATTGGTCATTTACTTTAGTAAACTCCCAATATCTCATCCTCAATGCCTTGCATCTTATCACTTTTAACCCACTTCAAAGAGTTACTAAAGAATGATGTTTTTAGAGAACCCCTTTTCCGTTTTAAAACCTAAATTATTCGATGGTTCGTGTAGCAAGGTTGATGGTATACACTTTGTTTTTGCGTTTGGTAGTTAACTGCACATATTCATCGCAATCTCCTGAACCGTAGTTGATGACACATCCGCGATTTGACGTACCGAAATCAATTTCACCGGCAACCGGGTAGCGGCATGAGCTTTTGATATGGATGGCAGTAGTGATGGAATATGATCTAACGGTTCCATTGTTGCGCGTTACCGAACCCGATCCTGTAATGTAGAACTCATCATCTGTAGTCTCACAAGTTGCGTGCCCGATCCATTCTCTTACGTGATCGGATGAGCGTGTGCGGGTTCCGTTCGGATGGGTGAATGTCAAATCGGCATCTACAGAAATCAGCGCATTTCCGGAAGCATTAAAGCCTGTGTTTTCCAAGTTTTTTGTACCGGTAATTTGGGTGGAATTCACATAGAATCCGTCAAATGAAATTTGTCTGACCGCACCATCCACATTCAGCGGATTGGACATGTAAATGATCACTTTTCCTTTTTTTGTGACTCCATTTCCATTGGTACAACCAACTCCATAATCAATGGTAACGGTTTTCGGGAATGTGGAAGAAGTTTCCGTTACAACCGCGCAAGGTGCCAGCAGTTGAGTAAGGTCATAGTTGCAAGGCAAACCAACCAGAATTTCTTCATCCTTTGTCATCATTTCATCGTCTTCAGAGCTTGTGGCATCCAAAGCGACCTCGTTATAGTCTTCTTGCTCTTCTTTTTTCTTACAAGATGTGGAGAAAAGTCCAATTCCAATAATCGCAATTGCTAGATATTTTACTGTCTTTTTCATGATTTCTACTCTTTAAATTTGGTTACTCTATTAGCGTTTTAAACAAAGAGAGAAGTTTTGGAAAAAGAGTTGGGTTGATCGTGAAAAAAATAAAACAAATCTCTTTAAGTAAATATTTATCAACTGTTTATGGGCGTAAATGGATTTGTGAGATTATTCTTAATCAGGCATAATTGAGCAACATGCGACTTGATTTTTAGTACATTCAACACGTCAAAACCAAACTTTAATTACCTTCATATTAAATACGTTAAAAAATGATCAAAACTTCCCTAATTGTCGCAGGAATTCTCTCATTCTCGACAGCATTTACACAAACCACCGCTAATCATATTGAAATTGCGGTGAGCGAAACTGTTGAATTGAAAGCCAAAGAGGCTGAAATTCGAATCTTTGTGGAATCAGCTCAAAGTCAACGAGATAGTAAGGCTTATAGCTATGGTTATGAGGGATCTTATTATGATTACGAAGGGTATGGAAACTCAGAGGAGGATTATGAGTATGAATACATGATGTCTGAAAACCCGAAAAAGGTTACCAAAAAAATGAAACAGGAATATGAAGAGCGTCAGAAACAGCGTGAAAAAGAGATGGAAGAAATGGAACGCGAGCGCTTGGAACAAGAACGTCAAATTGAGCTTGAATTGGCCAGTTTTGAGCCTTTTGACGTAGTGGCTATGATCGCATTGTTGACTGAAAACAACATCAGTTTTACGATCGTTGACCCTAATTCTGATGCCAGTGAATCATCACGTGAAAAGTTAGGCTATATGGAGATATCTGAATATGAAATAGAGAGGTATTACAGCGATAGTGTTCTTTCTATCAAAGTGACTGATTCAAAAGCTTATCAAGATCTCATTAGCCTGATTTCAGAGTTACCTGCTTCTGCTGTAATCAATGATGTCAAATTTGAATCCAATGAAACAATTAATACGGTTGTCATCCCAAAATTAACCGAAAAAGCAACCAACCAAGCACGTGCACTTGCCAATTCTTTTGGGCGAAAATTGGGGAAGGTTATTCAATGTTCCAACATCTATCCGTATACACCAAGCTCCAATTATATGCGTCAATATATGGGCAATTTAATGAATGAGGAGGATTTTGATAGCGGCGATGGTGATCCGTTTTTATCCACAAAAAAGGAAATTGTAGAATACGTTTACCGATTTGAATTGTTAAACTAAACATTCACCTTAAACAAAATTTAGAATCAAACTCAGATTTACAGGTTTATTCGTAAACCCACATTCAGTTGCACATTGTTTGATCGAATAGAGATTATTTTCCCCGAATAATAATTTCCAAAAATGCTCGAATAATTGAATTCACCATACACTTGAAGTTTGTGAACAGGATTGGATGAAATGCCTAAACCAAGGTGCCAACCGGGATAAAAACCGCGCGCATCTCGTGGTTTGGATGTGCTGAAAGAACGTTCAGTAAGCGACTTTCTTACGACCAATGTATTCAAATCTTTTCCACGGAATACAAAGTCGAAACCGGTATAACCGTAAACCTGCGGACCGTGAAGATTTGCTGTATTAAATCGAATCGACAACGGAATAGAAAGATACTGTGATCGATGTACGATGCGCATCAGGAAAGTAGTAGTATCCGAAAAGGGGCTGGCTTGATCCGCTAAATCCAATGGGGCCGATTTTAATTCTCCACTTGGCGAAGACAGTTCCAATTCATCGTTTAAAGACGTGTTGGCGATGCGAATAGGGAAAAGACGCGTTGTATATCGGTTTGTGCCATGGTTTATTCCAATTCTGAAGGATGCATACGGAAGAAATTGGTAATTGTAATCCAATCCGAAATTCCGGTTTCGTAACGGAATGGTGCGGTCGATGATAAACGCTTTTGAATTGGTTTCAACGATTCCGGAATAGGTGCGATTGTTTCGGCCAACCCCGGCGTATATGTCAATGAACGAATACGGGAAGAACAATTTAGGAAACGGTTTTTCGGGATGAATTAACCGAACGGTATCCGTGGAATATTCAATTGATTTTGCTTGCAACAAGTTAAATGCCAGATCATCCTCATTATTTCGAGGGTTTTCAGGAGTTAAAACGGAATCGTTTAGATGCCCGTTCTGCTCAGGACGAACGATCAGAGACCCGACAATGGAGGTCAAAAAATGTGTGGATTTAGCCACCGGATTTGTCCCTTGATTTGTTTTGATTCCTTGATTGTTTCCAAGGGTGTTTTTATGTTTATTGTTACGCTCTTTCGCAGTTTTTGAATCTAGGTGCTGTTGATTTGAATTGAAAAGTGAACTATTATTTTCAGTTCCGGAACCAGATGAAGCAGATTGTGTGATATGGATTGTGTTTGATGCAGTCAGATTATTCGACGTCGCCTCATTGCCGGTTGTTATAGAATCATTCGTTTGAAGCGGTTTCATTGATTGGCTCATTGAAATCGGTGCACCGATAAATGAAAAGTCAATGTGATTTGCCGGAAACAAAAAGAAATAAGAAAAGGAAAGTGTGCCCAGGAATAAACCTGTGAACACAAACCACCAGAAAAAAGGACGTCTTTTTCTTGCTGGCGGGAAAAGTTCCTTTTCGAGGGCTGGCCAAATGAAATCAGGAGCAGGAATGGTATGTTCCTCCAACTTTTCACTGAGCAGTTGCTGCAATTTCGGATCGTCATTATGCTCTTTCATAACGCGTGTTTTTTAGCAATAGAAGTGTTCTTTTCTAAAGCGAGTTTCAATTCTTTTTTAGCATCGTGAAGTTGCGATTTTGAGGTTCCTTCGCTGATTCCTAGCAGTTCTGCAATTTCCCGGTGATTGTATCCTTCAACATAATAAGCATTGAAAATTTGTTTTCTTCCCGGGCTCAATTTGTTGATGTAAAATAATATTTCGTCAGCATCCATTTCAGCAATGAAGTCGGTTTGAATAGCATCATTTTCACCGATTTCATGCGTCATTTGACTGTAAACTTTTGCGTTCTTTTTTTTGTGTTGCGCCAAACTCGTGTGAATGGTGATGCGTTTGATCCACGCTTTAAAATTTGATTCTTTGCTGTATTGATGTAAATTTTTAAAGATGTTGATAAAGCTTTCTTGCAATGCATCCTGTGCGTCATCAGGAGTGGAAGAATAACGAATACACAAAGCATAGAGCCATGAACTGTAGTATTGATACAATTCATGAAAGGCTCGTTGATCGTTCTTTAAACAACGGTCAATTAACGCAATATCTCTTTCCTGTGAGTCGATAAACTTAGTATACTTATTTGAAGGAGTTAACTTAGTTCAAAAAGGTTGGGTAAAAGTAATTTTTTTGAAAAATTAATTGGATCGAAACCTAGGATTGAGTATCAAATTAAACGGCTTGTGAATTAGTGAGTTCGAATACACTTAGGGTAAACCGGTTTAAAAGTCAGTAAAAGTAGACTTTTTTGATGCGCTTGGGGGGGCGATTTCCTATTTATTAGCACATCACAGTCTCCCATCCGCCTGAGGCGGAAATGAAAATTACACATGAATTTAAAGCTAATAATGGAAACAAGTTTCCATTTTGATTCGTGGATCAGCCTTGGCTGACTATTCGTAAAGAATTGTACACAATACGTTCCGCCTCAGGCGGATTAATTCGTGGTGGAGAATATGCAGTACGTCACATTCTAAGAGGGGTGTGCTCTTTAATAGTAAATTACCCTTGGGGGAGGGTGAACTTTTCAAATTTGCCAAATGGGCAATTTGAAAATAAGGCAATTTTCTAAGCAAATTTCCCTCAGATTTCTCAGAAAAACGCCTTCACTTCCATACCACCCGCATGCACTGTTTTCGACCCCTGTGACTGACGACCATTGTACTGAATGGAAAGTTGCAGGTTTTTGGAAATGGTGCGTTGGTAACCAATATTCCACACTAGGTTCTTACCGGCTTTTAGAGCTTCCAATAACTCAAAGCCGAGTGGTGAATTGGCGTTTCCGTCAGAACTGATTTGAATGAAATTAAACTGACCTTGCAAACTTCCTTTTTGTGCTTGGTTGTACTTGGCCGTTAATCCGATGTCGCGTACTTTGGCAAATTCACCACCGTATTGTGCCGCATTGGATTTGTCAGAAAAACGACTTTCGATGCTAAAACGCAACGAGGTATTCGGCTGAAACACAAGTGAAGGTTTGATGATCCAATAATTCAATTCATAATTTCTTCCGGTGGTGTAATCAACCGATGAGGTTTTTAATCCGCGCTCAAACGAACTCAACACACTCCATTCTTTCGAAATATTCCAGCGGCCGTTAATTTCGTGCGACTCATTGCTTTTTCCATCGTATCCGGTAGCTAGTAAGGTTTTAGATTGCACATTTTGGTATGAATAATCAAAACCGAAAAGCGAGCTGGTACGGTTAAAATAAAACGTGTGTTTCATGTTGCTGGAGGTGCTGATGAGGTTGGCATCATCGATACGACCGTTGAACGGATTGTAAGCATTTAGGTTATCAAACGAACTGGTTTTTCGCTGAATCCGGAACCGCGATTGGGTGGAAAACCGTGTCAGGAATTTCTTAACGCCTACTTTATTTGCCCAAATCCGCTCCGGACGAATGATGAGACTTTGGTTGTATTCATTGCTGTAGGTGTTGATGTAATCGTTACTTGGCGTAAACACGCGAATGTAGCTGGCCTGATCGGCATAAGCGGCCAACTCAAATTCGTTGAGGTCTTTCACATTATCGCCGTTGTAATCAATCCAGGTATAGACCCCTTGACCGTCGTTGACTTTGATGTAAATGAATTCGCGTTTTTGTTCCAATCCGGCGCCGATCTCATAAAAAGTGGTGAGCGTAATGGCACTTTTCCAGAGTTTGATTTCATGATCAACCCTTCCGTTGGTGGTGTTTTCCGGTTTCTGGGTAATGAGGTTGGTATCCAATATTTCCAATGTCCGGTAATTCCCCACCAGTACCAAGCGTTGATTTTTCAATGATTTCAAAGTCCATTCACCACTAATGGTGCGTGCCTTGGCCACATTGGTCAATCGTGTACTGTCCGATTTTTTATCCAACCGTTCGCGGTAGCTCAACCGAAATTCGCCCGCTGTGGTATCGCCGAAAACAATGTATCCCTGATAATCAAAGAAGGAATACGAATTCAACGCAAGTAACGAATCGCCAGTGTTGAATCGGTTCCACTCTTGGTCGTCTTTGTAACCAACACGAATTTTTTTGCCTATTTCCTGCGAAACATCGAGTTTGTGCCGAACAAATTGATTGTCGTTAGCGGTTTTCGAACTCAAGGCGCTGGCATCCCAGGTAACGCGCAATCCCTTTTGTCTCCAATTGGCCGCACTGTGCAAGCGGTATCCGGTAAAATCGGTCCCGATCTTAAACTGCTGTGCGTTGAGCGAAACCTGTCCGTATTTGATGTGTCCGAGTGCGGAAGAAAGCGTTGAATAGACCTGATTGCCTTTGAATCCTTGATTTCGGGTGTTCCAATCGCGGTCAAATTCAACCGAACGGTACTGCTCTATGGGCTTGAAATACGGATCCAATGCTTCCACCTCGGCTTTGTTGGTCCACGACCATTGTTGAATGCTATCGCGCCCAAAAGGAAGTACGTGTTCTATTTTCGAACGCATGGAAAAACCTCTGTCATCAAATCGGTCGAGGGTAGAAAAGGTGTTGAGGTCGTAAGTGCTCATTCCGAGTTCGGAAGTCACTTTTAAACGGTCGTTGAAACGGTAGGTTCCACCGGCAGTGACCAATTGTTGTTGTTTCGGGGTAATGAGCAACGATACCGGAGCATAATCACCTTGCGAAATTCCGCCTACAGGTTCCACCCATTTGTAAACGCGTCCCAAAGCGTTGAATTTCTCAAAGACGTAATCACCTTTTCCAGGTCCCACGAAGGTGAAATTGACTTTGTATTTCGCGAAGTTCGGATCAACAGAAACCACCAAAACACTGTCGTATCCAAGCGAATCTTTGAGTTGGTACAACACCAGGTTTTCACTGAAGCCAACCGAATCGAGCACGAGACTGCGCGCTGCCTGCAGGTTGTCGCCAATGTTAGAAAGCAGGAATTTCTGGTCGGAGGTAAGATTCTGCTGCAAGGGTTGGTTTTTGGCATCTTGTTCCGAATAGGCGTTGATCCACCAATCGTAGTTTTTGGTAGAAGCAGCCGTGGAAAACTGAAACAGTGATCGCGCGTAGTTTTGGTCGGAGTATTGAAATTCGACCACGATCCGGATATCTTTGGTAATGAGCTGACGGGCGGTGAAAGTCAATTCGGAGGTATTGTAATCGATCACATAATCGTATTCCTGGCCGCGGGTGAGGAGTTTTCCGTCGATGTACACGCGTTCCGTTCCGGAAAGCACTGTAATAAACGGTTCGTTTTCATTGCCACGCAAGCGATACGGCCCCTGGTTTCCTTCTACACCCTGAATGATTTGCCGGTTAAATTTTCCTTTCGATAAAGCACCGCTCACTTGCGTTTTGATGGATTTGTTTTTGTCTTTGATCCAGTAATATTCGCCGGTGAGTCCTTGTCCGCGTTTTTTGTAAGTGAGGAAATAACCTTCGGGTTTGGAAATCCAGAAATCGCCCGCAGTGAGTTTGAACCGGTCGTTGAAGAGTTGAATAAACACTTGGTCGAATTCTTGTAATTTGTTGGTATTACCTTCGGGTTGAATTGGTAAGTTATCGTCAGTCACCGAAGCCAGCACTTGCAAGTTGGGTGTTACATAACCCGAAAGCTCGAGGTTGAGCGATGAATTGACCGACAAATCCTGACGATTACCAAACGAGATTCCGCGCGAAATGCTCCCTGATTTTTGCAAACCACCTGTTCCAAGCAAATCAACTGCATTACTCGAAGGCTCAATGAGGTACTTTTCGCGATCGCCTTTTGTGCTGTTGTAAATGAGACTGGTATCGCGTCGGGCTTCGGTGTAGGAAAACCGAACGGGAATAATGCGATAAGCTACCGATAATTCTTCCGGGCAGGGTGTTTTTAGTTGAATGGTAGCACTTGCAAAATCAACCGTATAGGCAGATTCTGGTAAGACATTTTCTCCGCATTTACAGCTGATAGAACCCGGATAAATGGAAAAAGTATCCAGCGCAATGGTGGTTGTATTGGCCGCAACGGATTTTTGACGCTGTGTACTTAACTGCGCAAAGCTGTTCAGCGAAACGAACAGCGAAAAAAAAACCAACCAATTACAAATCCTCGGCATTGATGCTAAAGTACTAACGTTTAAGGAAAGTTCTTATTTTGTAAGTCTTGAACTATCGCAGAATGAAATTCTTGTTACGAACTTACCTTAAGATAGTTTAACATCTTTCAATAGAATTAATTCATACCTTCCTAGCTTATGAAGTGGATACTTTTGATCGGTTTGTTTTGCTGTAATAGCCTTTGGGCATTGGAGGTAAAACCCCTTAAACAAAAGGCCAACCATACACAACAACCTCACTTCAAGGTAAAACAATGGATTGACCCGGATGCTTTCTGTAGTGATTCGGAAGATGTTTCCGAGACTGATCATCAGAAATTGGTTACTGCATTGGCTGTTAATTTCGGTGAATCGATTTTCAGTATAGATGATTCGATTTTCTGCCGAAATGAGTGTATTACAAAACCCTTCAGGTATTCGCGTCAGTTTCTTTATTTCATCTGTGTATTGCGTATTTAGAAATGTGTGATCGTCACTTCACTCATTTTATTTCATACTAAATACGTAGAAATCATGTATCCTAAAAAAATAAACAAAGAGGAAATTAGCGGCTTGCATTTTCCTACAGAAGAAGTTCTTACCAGTAAAGAACTCCAATCCAAACGCGAGCGGGAATTAATGAACGGCCTCATTTTGGGTAATACCGAAAAAGGAAAATGCCGTATTGTTTTTCATACCACAGAAGGAGACAATTATGTGGAAACAACCATTTGGGCGGTAACTGATAAGTACGTTTGTCTCAAAGGTGGAATCACGCTTTTGGTCTCATCAATCATTGAAGTCATTTTTTAGATGTTGTTTCGGGCATATTGGTTTTATCACGTGATAAAATTTAGAGGCGCGATTCATCGGTAAATAATCACAATCCACACCCATTAACAATACTTCATATTTGAATCAAAGTGGAGGTTATTTTTATTGTTTATCATTCTGCAAAGCAGAATAATCTTTGCGTCCTCCGCGCCTTTGCGTTGGTATTATTTCACCGCAAAGGCGCAAAGTGCGCAAAGAGTTGCACTTGTGCAACTTGTGTGATACTAAAATTACAGACTCACTGATTTGGGTGCGAATAATACATATAACCCGACTCATCGCGCCCTTGATATTGTTAAATTGTATATATGCAAAGGGGTGCGTCCGACTAATGCGGACGCGCCCCTACAATGAAATTATCGTAATAATCAAAATCTATTTCCCTTTCAACCAAGCTTGGCGAACAGAATTCTTACTGTCGTCAGATGCTGCATAACCTTCGGCTTCTTCTTTCGGCATTTTCACTTGGTTTTTCAGACTCACAACTTTGCCGTCGCGTTTTACTTTCATGGTCATGTTATCACCGTCTTTCCAAGAAAGACTTGCTTCAATCAACGCATTAATATTGTCGTAATTGTATTTTGCTCCATTGATGTCAAGAATGATATCACCACCTTGAATTCCCATGGCTTTTGTAAACTCATTCCCTTCAGGCAACCAGAAAATTTCTTTGGTGCTTGGATCAACGCTGATATAAGGAGTCATTTCAGAACCCGACATCAATCCTTTCAAGAATGGATTCCCGTCTGCAAGAATCATTGTTTTCGATACACCCATGCGTGCAAAGAACTCTTCGTATGGAATAGGGGTATCACCGGCAACGTATTTATCCAAAAACGCACCAACTTCCGGATAAGTAAGTTCGGTAATTTTCGCAAACAACTCTTCGTCTTTAAACGGTCGTTTGCTACCGTATTCGTTTGACAACTCCTGCATCAAATTCAAGATTCCTTTTTGTCCGTTACTTTTTTCACGAATAATGATATCGATGCACATGGCAATAAGCGCACCTTTTTGGTATACATTCAGGTATTGTTCTTTGAAGTAAGGTTCAAAAACGTGTTTACTCATGTAGGTAAAGCTCATGGAATCATCCATTTGCTTAGAGTTGGCAATTTTCTCTGCCATACGTTTGTAGAAATCGTTCTCGTCGATCAACCCTTCGGTTACTTGAAACAAGTTGGCAAAGTACTCGGTTACACCCTCATACATCCATAAATGCTCCGACATTTGAGGATCGTTAAAATCGAAGTAGTGAATTTCTTCCGAATGCACAGTCAACGGGGTTACGATATGGAAAAACTCATGAGAAACTACATCTTTCAGAACTTCTTCCATAGCAGCTAAATCCATTTCTTCAGGAAGAACAACCGTAGTAGAAGTAGGGTGCTCCAATGCTCCGGTTCCTTTTGCGTCTTTTGTTTTCGGGTCAGAAAGGTAAATCAACACCGCATATTTTTTGGTGGAATTGATGGAGCCCAAGAAGTGTTTTTGAGCTTTCATCATTTTTTCCATTGCAGGAGCAATTTGGGATACTTTGTATTTCCCGTTTGGTGAATGCAAACTGATGATGATTTCCATTCCATCTACGGTAAAGGACTTATAATTCGGTTTGGAATACATGATCGGCATTTCCACCAAGTTAGCGTAGGTCGGCATTTCGAATAGATCAACCGTTTTGCTTGGGTTGGCATCTACCATAGCAGAAACACCTTCCAATCCTTTGGGATGTGTCACCGTTAATTTGTATGGCGACTGCTCATAACCTTTGAAATAGCCGATAAATCCATGTGTGTTGAGCATGAAGTTTTTCTTCGCGTTGATGTTTGTTCCAGCCGGTGAAAAGATGTCTTTTTTTCCGAATCCTTCGCCCACTTCCGTATCGTAGGTATCGTTTACCAAGTACGTTACTTTATTCAGTTTTGAAGCGTTTTCGATGATGTAGGTGTTTTGATCTTTCTTAGAAACCGTAAGACTCGCTCCGCTGGCATCAAATGCTTTTAATCCTTCAATATAACGTCCGTAATTGTCTTCGGAATAAGTACCGGGAACGGTTTTTGGAATATGAAAAGTAGCGGTTGAGCTAGTAAAAACGGGAGTCATTATGGTTACCGATACTTGGTCGTTTTTCACTTTGACCAAATCAATACTTACATTAAAAGCATCATTTGGCGCAACTTTTTTCGCATAAGAGGTAAAGCTGACCAATAAACTTGCAAAGGCTAGGCTAAAAAGCGTTTTTTTCATATTCATTCAGGTTTTATTGTATTATTCGCTTTCGGGTTGAACCGAAAATGACTGTTTCGTTTTGTTTAGACTGTATTTTGGTTTTTTAGTTACAAAAAACGGTATAAATGTTACGTATTAATTGAAACATTGAGAATTGTTACACTCCAACAACTGGTTTTTCAGGTTAATGTTAGTTCAAACAGATGAAACCCGCTTGTCAAAAACTGCTGAATTCATTGTTTAGAGGATGAACGAACGATTGACAGGATAAATGGAAGCAGAATTATCCGACCTGTTGAGCATCCTGCTGCGAATCTGCTGATGAAACACCTGTTATTTCCAACACTTTCGTGCGAATGGATTGTGTATCGAATCCGCATTGGATGTGCAATTCTTCAACGGTTCCATGATGAATGTACGTATCCGGAATGCCTAAACGAACCACTTTAGCGCTGTAATTGTGGTCGGCCATAAACTCAATTACTGCAGAACCAAAACCGCCCATTACAGCACCGTCTTCGATGGTAATGATTTTATCGAATTTCGAGAACACTTCGTGCAACATCAATTCATCAATCGGTTTGGCGAAACGCATATCGTAATGAGCTGCAGAAACACCGTCTTCTTTGAGTAAAGTAATGGCATCCTGTGCAAAATTACCAACGTGACCGATGGTAAGAATAGCTACGTCTTCACCACTCGTTAATTTGCGACCGGTTCCTACTTTCATGGCTTTCATGGCTGTTTTCCACTCGGTCATCACACCATTTCCACGCGGGTAACGAATGGAAAAAGGACCGTGATTTTCGGCCTGAGCGGTAAACATCATGTTGCGCAATTCGGCTTCGTTCATCGGCGCTGCCACAATCATATTCGGAATGGAACGCATGTAAGCGATATCGTATGCACCGTGATGCGTAGCACCGTCGGCACCTACCAAACCACCGCGATCGAGGCAGAAAACCACTTGCAGGTTTTGCAACGCAACATCGTGAATAACCTGATCGTATGCACGTTGCATAAACGACGAATAAATATTGCAATACGGAATCAATCCTTGTGTTGCCAATCCGGCAGAGAAAGTCACGGCATGTTGTTCGGCAATTCCCACATCGAATGCGCGATCGGGCATGGCTTCCATCATAAACGTAAGCGAGCAGCCCGAAGGCATAGCCGGAGTTACACCCATGATTTTATCGTTATTTTCTGCCAATTCAACAATGGTATGACCGAAAACATCTTGGTACTTGGGTGGTTGTGGCGATTTTGGCACCACTTTGATGATTTCACCCGTGTCTTTATTAAACACGCCCGGCGCATGCCATTTGGTTGGATTTCCTTCTTCGGAATACTTGTAACCGGCACCTTTTCGGGTAATGCAATGCAATATTTTAGGACCGGGAATATCTTTCAAATCTTCCAATACTTTTGCCAAACCGATGGCATCATGTCCATCAACCGGACCGAAGTAACGGAAGTTCAACGATTCGAAGAAATTACTTTGTTTCAGCAACGAGCCTTTCAGCGCATTGGATATTTTAGAAGCAATGGTTTGAGCGTCAGGTCCGAATTTGCTCACTTTGCCCAACAATTTCCACACCTCGTCTTTTACTTTGTTGTAGGTATGTGAAGTGGTAATATCGGTCAAGTATTCTTTCAACGCGCCTACATTCGGGTCGATAGACATGCAATTGTCGTTGAGCACCACCAGCAGGTTTGCGTCTTTTTCAAATCCTGCGTGATTCAAACCTTCAAATGCCAAACCGGCTGTCATGGCTCCATCACCGATAACGGCAATGTGATGACGGTCTTTTTCGCCTTTGTAACGATTGGCTACAGCCATTCCTAAAGCAGCGGAAATGGAAGTGGATGAGTGACCCACACCGAATGTATCGTATTCGCTTTCGCTGCGTTTCGGGAAGCCCGAGATTCCGCCTTTGGTGCGGTTGGTATGAAACAATTCTCTTCGACCGGTAAGGATTTTATGTCCGTAAGCCTGATGACCTACATCCCAAACCAATTGGTCGTAAGGTGTGTTGAATACGTAATGCAATGCAACGGTCAATTCCACTACACCGAGACTAGCACCGAAATGCGAATTCCCGATCTCGGAAATGACGTCTACAATGTACTGGCGCAATTCGTCGGAAACCTGAGGAAGGTCGTCTATACTCACCTGATCACGAAGATCTTGCGGGATATGAATGTTCTCGAGTAATGGGCCAGCTTTGTATGGATGCATAAACGCGTATTTAACAAGCAAAGTTACGTCTTCGCTTATTGGATAACAAACAAACTTCGGGTTTATTTTGTTCGAATTGTTAAAGAACGTTGTCAGCAATCACAGAGAAATAGTTTGGAATTTGAGATGATTTCTAAGGACTTCTGTCAATTGCCAAATGTCACTCCACAAAAAAAGCGATCCCGAAAGATCGCTTTTGTCACTAAATATCGTTTGTTTCTAGCCGAAAAGCCATTTAATCAAGTCATTTCCATTCGCAAACAGCAACAAACCGATGAGTAGGAAGAAACCGACGTATTGGGCTTTTTCCATCACGTTTTGTGACGCAGCTCTACCAGTAATGATTTCGTATAACAGGAACATCACGTGACCACCGTCCAATGCCGGAATCGGTAATAAGTTCATCACTGCTAGCATCATTGAAAGCAATGCGGTTAAGGTCCAGAAAGCTTGCCAGTTCCAAGTTGTCGGGAATAATTTACCGATTGCTCCAAATCCACCTACCGAAGAAGCTCCTTTTTTGGTGAAAACGTACTTGAATTGTGCCACGTTGCTGTACATGGTTTTTAATCCCTTTCCGAAACCGGAACCGAACGCTTCACCGAATGAATATTCTTGTGTGAAAATTGCACTGGTATCGGTTGTATATTGGTATTTGCCAATAACGCCGAAAATACCGTCTTTCCCGAGTTTGGTTTCCTTGGTAAACGTAGAATCTTTGCGTTCAATCGTGAAGGATACTTTTTTACCTTTATTGTGATACATAGCCGATTGAAACTGGTCGTAGTATTCAATTTCACGACCGTTTACAGCCACAATTAAATCTCCTTTTTGAATCCCGAAACGTTTCGCAACACTCTTTGAATCGACACTGTCTACAGGAGCCATAAAACGGCGGAAATCAAACGCGCTTTGTTCTACATTGTTTTCCCACATTTTGGTTCCAATGTCTTCAGGAAGCGTGATTTTCTCAACTTTTCCGTTTTGGTGTTCAACGGTAAAGTGACGTTTGTCGAAGATCAAAATAGAACCGCCCAAACGCTGAACATCTTCATTTTTCACACCTTCAACGGTCAATACTTTATCCCCTGATTCAAAACCGAATTGCTCCAAATAAGGATGCACTGCCATTCCGTGGTGTAGTTTGCTTGTATCTACTTTTTCTTCGCCCCATACAAACAATACCATGATGAAAATTACGAAACCTACAATCACATTTACGGTAACACCACCTAACATCACGATCAAACGTTGCCAAGCCGGTTTTGAGCGAAATTCCCATGGTTGCGGCGGTAAAGCCAATTGTTCTTTGTCCATCGATTCATCGACCATTCCGGAAATTTTCACGTAACCACCAAGCGGTAACCAACCAATTCCCCATTCCGTATCACCGATTTTCTTTTTGAACAAGGCAAAATACGGATCAAAAAACAAGTAGAATTTCTCTACCCGCGTTTTGAACAATCGGGCAGGAATAAAATGGCCGAATTCGTGTAAGATGATGAGTATTGAAAGCGATAAAATGAGTTGCGCAGCGCGAATCCAAAAGTCCATTATGTATCAATTATTAAGCGACAAATATAGCGATATTTTGATGTTCGATTTTTGATGTTGAATGTTTGATTAGATGAATCTATAAAAGTCAAATCTCACACACTTTTCCTTAGGTATTCGATTTACCGGGAATTTCATCTAACATCAAAAATTCAACATCCAACATTAAGTTTAAGGTTGAATGTGTTTCGTAGAATATCCATGATGTTCAAAGTATTCCACGATGGCTTCTTTCATCAATGCCTGTTGTTCCGACTCACTCAACGATGGCAAATCTTTTTGCAAGGTAAAATGCGGCCATTCATCAGGGTCTTTTCCCTCAAATTTATAGTATCCGTAAGGTTCGAGTACCGTGCAAATGGCAACGTGCATCAAATCTGTTTTTTCGTGTTTTTTAAACTGTTGGTAGCCTTTTCCCAATTCTTCCACTCCGATAAGGAATAACAATACTTGTAGATCGATATCCGGACCGAAGGGTTCTTCCAACTGTTTTAGGAGTGATTGGTAGCGAAGTTCTAATGCGTAATCCATTCCACAAAGTTAACCTTTGTTTGAATTGAAAATGTAAAATGTAAAATTGAAAAGAAAGCCTCGCTTTTTCAATTATGAATGATAAATTATAAAGGGAAGTCCGTATTGATAATTTTCAATAGTTATAATGGATCGCGTTATTTAATAATTCCCAACATATCCCGGTTGTCCTTTCCCAATTCGGTCGAAGATCCAATCGAAACTATAGATCATGTGGCTGTCTACAAAATTCTTGTGTGGCCAATCATCGGGTAAAAATACACGACCGCCTTTTTCAGGTGATAGGTTTTCAATTCCTTTCACGGCCACTTGCGGTGCTATTCCATCCTGTTCGCGCAACGGATCGGCATTGGGTTCTCCGAGGTTGCTGCCATACTGCCATACATGTTGAAATTTCGCCCAATCATAAGCACCTTGACTCGCATTTTCAGGTGCAATAATATAGGCTGTTCTCAAAACCACATAGGGTTCTACCACTTCCAGAAAACCAAGTGAATAAGCGTAACCCATGCTGTGACTAACAATGTCGAGGGTGTCTTTTACTTGAGGTGAAAACGGAAATTGTGCACGTGCTTGCAGAAATACTTCGCCCGCCAATTTACCCGCTTGTTTGCGTTCGTCAAATCCTGTTGGATTGGGTTTTTCCGTCAGGCGTTTGTACACTCTTTTCGATGCTTGTTTTTTAGGAGTCAACTTGGTGCGCAGCCAACTCATCCCGAATCGTAACCGGTTGCGGTGATTGGAAGTCGAAATAGGAAAACTTCCATCGGCATAATAGGTCATCGCCGGATTCAGTAATTCTTGAAAACGGTTATCGATTTTGAACCAGTAATAAAAGCGATCTTTTTGTGTGAGTAAGCCGTCGCCGGGATCGTTGTTGGTTTTCGGACCGCGGTAACCGTTGATGAGTAAGAGTAATCGAACTGGTTCATTCGAAGTCTGTTGACGAATGCTTTGCGTGATGTTTTTTCCATTGTAAGTAAAAACGTCACTGGAGTCAACTTGACCTGTGGCTGAAAGGTAGCGTAGGATTTTGTAATGACCGTTTGAAGCACAAACCAGGTTTAAATCGGGTGCGATTAACGAATCTGAACTATGAGAAAAACGGACGGTTTTATTCGCATCTACCGTGAAATAAAGCACTGATTGCTGTTCAGCAGATTCCCATTTTCCATTGATTGAACGAAAGACAACTGAGCCCACTTTGGTTGAGTTTTCACTTCTTAGCTTTGAAATAACGCGCCTTTCTTTTGCATGAAATAAGCGGTAAAACGGGGAACAATTTTCAGGTGACCATTTCGGATTGTGCGCCAATTTATTGGTCATGGTGATCAATCTTTCCTGTTCCCAAAGCACATAATATTGATGGCTCACGTGCAGGTTAATCACGAAATTCTGCAAATACGGTTGGTTTATTTTCCCGGAGTCGATCGCTCCATTTTCGTTTTCCTGCCAGAAATAATAGGCTGTTAATCCGCTGGTATCGTCAAAAGGTCGCTTGTTTTTTGCTTCTCGTGAAACGGTTATTTGACCGCGAAGTACTAACGCGGAAAGGAAACAAACGAGTATGGAGAATGCCGTTTTCAAGAAATCTATTATACCGTTCGAAAATACACTTTTACGGTCATTCTGTCATTGGATTATGATTTTTTAGCGAATCCATTCGTTGATTGAATGAAAAGAACAAAGGAGGGTTAAAATACTAATGGTGTAAATAGCGGTGCTTTGTCTTTTACCTAGCTATCCCTCCTTCTGTCCTTTCATGCTCTTCAACTGATTATTTCGCCAATGAGGTAACGACTACCCGAAATCCGATAGTTGGTTTGCCCTCTGTAATGCCTGCAAATGGGTCGTCGGCCAGTAATTTTATTTCATCAGCCGTACTGGTCCAGTTACCGCCGATTGTACCAGGGTTTGAACGATCGGTGTTGCTGTTGTAAATCATTTCAGAAACGTTTCCGCTCAAACAATACAAACCGCGTTCAGAAGGAGTGTAGGAGGTCACATTGGCCGTGCAGAAGGCGCCATCAACATAAAAATTGTCGATTTCGGGTTTGAAATTGGCGAGGTAACATCCGGCTGCGTTTCGTACCTCATTTCCGTTCCATGGATAGGGCTGCTGTTTTCCTTCGGCAGTTGCGGCAAATACCCATTCGGTGCGCGATGGAATGCGAATGTCGTTGATCAATGCCTGATTCTTTTTCGCAGCATTTTTGTTGCATTCTTCAGTGAGCCATTTGCAGTACAATTCGGCTCCGGCGCGGGAAACATTCACAACAGGGTATTTATCGTAGGCTTTGTGAGAAAAATAAGTTTCTTCATACGTTTTCATTCCTCCACCATAAACACTCGACCATAATGTTTGATCGGGTTTAGCGATCAAAAAATCGGCTTTTCGGTCTTGGATCAATAAGTCGAATAAAAATGTTCGGTATTCCAGGTTGGTCACTTCAGTAGTTTGCATGTAAAATGATTGCACAGACACCTGTTTTCCTGCATATTCAAAGGTTCCTGTTGGAATGTAGGAGTAAACTTTCTTATCAAATTTGGAGAGAGCTTTCAACATGGTTTTTTTCTGCTTGTTGTTGGAAGCAACCTGCTCTTCGGTCAATTTCGGAAAGATGTATTCATCCGGATTGTCCGGTTTTTTCGATGGAAGCTGGGTGTTGTTGTCTTCAGGTAAGGGTTTGTTTACCAGTGGAATTGAAGGCAAATTAGCGTATAAACCGTCTTCGTAACCAATTAAATAAACCTGCGAAGTCGATTCCTGAACCGGATTTTCAGGTGTTGTTTGTTGGCTTGAGATCTTATTTTCCGCAGCTACCTCACTAGAGGAAGAGTGAACAGGAGCTGTTATTGGATTTTGGGTTTTTGCCGGTTGGGTAATCTCTGTTATACGTGTTGAAACGATGAAAACCGTGAGGGCAATGGTGCTGAAAAGAGTAAACATAATGATCCATTTTTTGAAGGTTAAAAAATGGCGCAATCGTGCGGCGTATGACGGATTGGGAACGGCGACTAAGCCTTTCAAGAATTGCGCTTTTGTTTCGCTAAAAGAAACTACAGGTTCCTGTTGACAGGCCTTCGCAAATAAATCGTCTAAAATCGGTTGCTTATCCATGATCGGGTTCTCCTGTTTTTAGGACAGATTCAAACGTGAGCAGTTCGGCGAGTTTCGCACGACCGCGTTTCAAGCGTTGTTTCACGGCATCTTCTGATACGTTGTGCATTTCGGCAATTTCACGAATACTAAATCCTGAAATTTCGAATAGGATGATACTTTCCTGCTGCTCGCTCGACAATTGCGCTAGCGCTTGATGCAAAAAATGAATCTCTGTATCCAGTGAAGTTGCATTTCCGTGATCAACGATCAATAACGCATGATCTTCTTTGTTCAAATAATGTTCCTGCTTCTTTTTACTGTTATTGGCTAAAATGCGAATACTGATTCCGATGATAAATGAAAGAAAAGCAGTTTCCGATCGCAGTGAATCGAATTTTTCAAACGCCACCAACAAGGTTTCGTTCATCAAGTCGCGAAACTCCATTTTGCCATACACACGCGCTCTGCAGAAGCGTTCGAACCGATTGTGAACCGGCTCGTAAAGTGACAGAAATCGATCTTGTTTGGAAACAGGCATTCTTACGTTGTTCGGATGAGTATTCAACCTGTAAGTGTAACAACTTCAGGAAAAGTGACAATGTGGTATAATTTATTTATAACCACATAGAGCACATAGGTAACATAGAATTTTTAACTATCCATTTTCTATGTTTTTTATTTGTCCTATTGTGGTTGAATGAATCGTTTCAATTTGTAAAATTGGTAGAAATGTAATGTTCAATTAAAATACGTATCCAATCCCGAACAACATTCCGAATGCATCTATCCCGATGGAATAACTACTTCCAATGTACAACACCATATCTTCGTTTTTCACGAAGCGGAAACGGCCTGCAACAATAGGAGCAAAGCGCAAGGACTTATTCTGATCAATGAGCACACTTGCCAATGGTCCGGCCTCAAATTCAACCGCCGATTTTTCCCGATAGGCAATCTGAAAGCGCGGTATTGCAAACCGGCACCTAAGGTAGGTGAGGCTCGTTTGGAAACCAATTCACCGTTGATAATGTATTGTCTGCTTTCGGTTGGGAGGTTAAAGAAAATGGGAATTCGGAGTTTTTTATCGGGACGCAATTCTGCAAAAAATAACTTGGCATTGGTGGGCACAATCACGGCTTCTTCCGTTTGAATGTCTTGCAATTTGGAATCGGAGACAAACAAAATGCTTTGCCCAAGGCTGAGTTCGAAGTAGTGTTTGTTTTTTTTGGTGGAGTCGATGGAAATCTCCATTTTTTCAATGGAATCATTTTGGGCAAAAGTAGTGGAAATGATGCCTATAAAAACGACAAGAATAAGCGTTCGCAGGCTTTTAGAGTAGTTTTGATTCATGGGTAAATTTTGAACAATGTAGTATTTTTCCGAAGAATAAACACGTTCAAACTATACGATTAGTGTGGAGCTATGTAATAAGAGGTAAGCGTGCGATCATGGTATGGAGCGCCTGCGTAAGTAATGTAATGTTTGATAAGACCTATATTTCTGGCGTAGTAATAATCATTTGTCCAATAAGGACCACTTGATATATTGTAATAGAATATTTTGAGGTAATCCCGATAAACTGCGTTGCATAAAAGCAACTGGTAATCGGTACAAGTTATTGCGGGATTACTGAATTTAAACTTAATTACTTGACATCAAACCATATCCCATCCCGCCACAAAAATCGGCTTCGAATTCAGTTCATCCAGTTGCAACCAGTTTTTGCGCAATACTACCACATCAACCGGTGTTTGAGAAGTCAGTTTATGGAGCATTCCCCAATTAACGCAGTATTTGGCTTCGCGCCATAAAGACTCACGGCGGTCGATCCACCACAAAATAACGTGTTGATTTTCTTGCTCCAAAATTCCTTCAAAGAAACGACTCAATAGATCAGGATCGTTGTTTTGGATACAAACAGCTTCAGGTACAATGAACCGATGGTTTTTGGGTTGAATGATTTTGCGTAAGCCCGGTATGTAAGGAACTATTTTGGTGAGTAAACCACCGATTGTTCCGGGTAAACGTTCAATCACCCAATTGGCTTGGGTGATTTTGGCAAAAGCAATCAATTCATTTGTTTCGCTGAACATACCGTAATAAACAGGATTCTCACAATGCTCGGGAACAAAATACGCATGGCATTTTTCAACCTGTTGCAATTTTGCGGTAATCAATTCTTCTTCGGTTAATTTCCGCACCGATGCTTGCGCTTTCGGCTTCACACGACTGAACGTTTGCGTTACCAATTGTGCTTCTGTCCGGAAACCGAATTGCTCGGCCATCCATTTACTCCGTTCGTTTTTCGGATCGATATAAGCATAGAGTGTTTCGGGAGCTTCGCCGTAATTGCCGTCAAATACTTCTTGGTAAAAATTGGCGATTTCTTGTTTCAGACGCGAACGAGCACGATCAGCATGTTGTCCGTTTATAGAAGCTTGTTTCTGTCCTGAAAAGGCAAAATAACGTACATACCAATGTGCTTTCCGGCGACAAAAAGTGACATTTCCTTGCACTTTTCCATCTTTTTCCACCGATAAAAACAAAGGATCTTCAGCTTCAAAAATGCGTTGTTTCGTATCCAAATGACGGTATCGGGCACCATTGGTTCCGAGTGTTGTTTGGGTCAACAGATCCAATAGCGCCGGGGTTGCTTCATAGCGAATCGTAAATCTTGACGAAAGCGGCATTTTAGTAAGCGTTTAATACAATTTGTTCGGCATCTTCGGGAGTCAATAACTGACGTTCACCCAGACCTGTCCAGTTGCGTTCTTCGAAACGTTTGCGAATAATTGCTGCTGTTTCCGAATACTCAGACGTATAATCTGAAATGTGCGTTGCTACGCCCAATGATTTGAAAAACTGTTCCGTTTCCACAATGGCTTCCTGAGCCACCTCATCATCGGTTCCGGTTTTGTGCCAAACCCTGCGACCGTATTGTGCCAGTTTCGCTTTTTTCCGTTCAAATTGTTGTTCGTACAAACGCGGAGCAATAATGGCAAGCGTTTGTGCATGGTCAATACCATGAAGGGC
>Ga0302296_1000303_pt1 | contig 42459 bp, 64 predicted proteins | sample III_Fen_N3_1_FD_194546 | JGI IMG/M metagenome (GOLD analysis project Ga0302296, IMG submission 194546) | Peat permafrost microbial communities from Stordalen Mire near Abisko, Sweden - III_Fen_N3_1 | ecosystem: Environmental > Terrestrial > Soil > Wetlands > Permafrost | place: Sweden: Abisko... | reverse complement strand
GAGATTGGTGTCGAAGAACAACTGCTTGCCGAGCCATTGCTTGTCTGTGAAACCGGCAGGTCGAAGAGTGTCGCTGGGCGACTCTGATGACTTGTTGCAAGATGATACAACGATAAAAATTAACGCGAACATTGCGAGAACCCAATCTTTACCAGGATGTGTAATACGAAGGCGTTCACTGGATTTTACTTTAATATATTCAGCTCTGGCCGATCCGAATTTTGTTTCATCAAATAATTTTTCCATCGTTTTAAATTTGAAATTATTGTTGTGTCATAGAACCATCTACTTCACAGCCACTGCTTTTAAAGATTAGTTCGCCGTACTTCAGGTTTGGCTTGTCAGATAATTCTCAAGTCCCATTTGGTCAATCTGTGCACGTTGTATTTCAGCCCAATCGACATGGCCTTCCTCCATTATAAGAATCTTGGTCAACAATTCAAGGGTACCTTGATCATCAACCTTGCGGGCAAGTTTAATCGCGTCATTATAACTGCTAACAACATCAAGTTCAGTATTATCGTTGTTGCTGATTATTTCTGAAACTGTTTTACCAACCTTTATTGGATTAAGTTTGGATACAGTGGGTACACCCTCAAAAAAAATGATTCGCTCGATTAGCCATTCGGCATGGTGCATTTCGTCCATTGCTTGTTTCCGGATGGCATTATGAAGTTTTCCGTAACCCCAGTTTGCGCACATTTCAGATTGCACCATGTATTGGTTTATGACGGTAAGTTCATCAGCCAATAGCGAATTCAAGACTGTAAGTAATTCTTTGTTCCCTTTCATTTTGTGAGTTTTAATTAATGAATAATGAAAGGACTAAATTGAAGACCTTTAACTGGATAAGTGTTACAAAACTTTTGTGAATAGTTACATCATTCACACATTATGGATGACATCGGTAAAAAGACAAAATGGAGGATTGTCGCGATTTTCTATAGTATCAAGCCCGCACAGGAACCTTCTTAAACTCGCGCCATGTAAAAACGATCGGTAAAGCTTTTACCAGAATTGAAAATGTATTAATGATGTATATCATCCAATGTCTGACTTTTCGTTTTCCTTCAGTGGAGATTCCACATTCTGTTGTTTATTAGCCAGTTCTTTGTGTTGAAGATATGCTTTGGCTTCAGCAGGTGTTCCCAAAAGTATTGCCAGCCATCGGGTTTTATCGTTCTGTTCCAGGATGATTTTCATTGTAAGTGTGAAGGGAACTGCCAGGAACATTCCAACCAGTCCCAAAATAAATCCCCAGAAGAGAAGCGACAGTAATACAACCAGTGTTGACAGTCCCAACCCTTTTCCCATGATTTTGGGTTCAATAAAGTTTCCAAGGACGTTGTGGATAACCATAAATGCACCCAAAGTCCAGAGTGCGCCGCCTAATCCCAATTGTACCAATGCAAAGAGAAATGCCGGAATTGTGGCGATAATTGATCCGATATTCGGAATGTAATTCATCAAACCTGCAATCAAGGCCCACAGGAGAGGGTAGTCAACCCCAATGATCAACATGGCGATGTAGATGAGAATTCCGATGGATAAACATACCAGGGTTTTTATTCCAAGGTAATGGCGAATATCTTGTAAAATGGTCGAAAAATAGGCTATGGATTTATCCGGTCCGTTTGTAATTGCTTTTGCTTTGTCAGAAAAACTTCCGAATTCCATCAAAATGAATAAAATAATCAGAAAAATAAGAAAAGTATTCCCCAGCAAAGTAAACAGTTGCTTCACAGCGTCTGAAGTAAATTCCAGAATTTTTGCCGGCTGAATCAGCGAGGATATTTGATCTTCCGGAATTTTTAAGCCTTTTTCATTTAAAAACTGAATAACTGATTTGCTGATCGTTGTGACGGTAGTTTCGTATTTTGAAACATTGCTTAAAAAGAACGATAATGTTCCTCCGATAAGGGAAGAAAACCCAAAAAAAAGTGAAACCAAACCCAATATTATAACGATAATTGCAATCCATCGGGGAATTCTCTTTTTCTCGAGCCAAGTGATGGGTTGTATGCAAATGATGCTAATGAAAAGTGCAAGCAAAAAGGGAGCGATGATCGTTTTTGCATACATTGCCCCAGCCAAAATGATGATTAATGCAGCAAGTTTTATAATAGGCGAACTCTCTATCGATCCTAACCCTTTATCGTATACCTGAGAAATCATGGCTTTTTTCTTTCTAAAATTTAACCTTCCTCAGAAAAAATCTTTTGGTAAATTTAGCTTTGGATATCTATATCATCACCATTCACTTATCTTACAGATGGATCTGTGAATTAATTTCTGAATTATTGCAAAGATGTGATGCTTTAAGAGGAAGTGTGTTACACAATTTCACGAAAGAGTTACATCTTTCACATGTTTTTGGGGAGGATTCGGGGGGCGATAGCGGAAACGAGCAGTGTGGGGTTTAATACTGCCCCTTGTTTGTAACGAGGAAATCCGCGTTCTATTCTTCGATTAAATACGACAATATATTCGTTCTTTTATTTATGTCTTTATTCCCAAAACCAGTACAAACTTTCTTCGATTTTGAGGAACTTCCCTAAATCCAGAGCAAGTCGGGCAAAAAAATGAGGACTTTCCCTGATTTTAAACAACATTGCCTAAAATTGGGCAATGTGCTACCGATTTTAGGCAAAAAGGTCGTCAATTTGGAAATTACCTCCCGATTATTTCGTTGGGTGGTCGTCCGGGGAAACGGGCGCTTAAATCGTCCAAAATGGTTTGTGCACCGGGTACTCCTGCTTTTGCAGCCCCTTTCATGTAATTTCAATTCTATTATCCGTTATGCCCCAAATTCATATATACCGAACAAAACTCTTTGTCGAATTGTTGTTTTAGAATCGATGTTTTAGAAGTAATTCAGACTTTGGTAATTGGCAAGCCCCCTGAAGCGAAACAATTTTAGTATTAAACTATGAAAACATTATCAGAACAAGAAATTATAGAATTCACCAGGGTTTATTTAAAAGAATGGGTTTTTGAAAAAACTACCATTAAAAGAGATTTTAAGTTCAAAACATTTGCTGAGGCTTTCTCATTTATGTCTGAAATTGCTCTTGAAGCTGAAAAATTGAATCACCATCCGGATTGGAGCAATTCATACAATGATGTAAGTATTGCTTTAACCAATCACGAAGCTAATGGCGTTACCCAACTGGATTTTGTCTTAGCAAACAGAATTGACAAGATTTTTATAAAGTTGCAATCACAACAAGCTAGTCATTCAATTGTTTGAAAGGAAGTACGTTTACGGGAAATTACAGGGATTTCTGGAAATAATGGAGTCAGAGTGGTTCTTCGATTTTATTTCGGGGAAAATCTATTTCTTATTGTCTGCTTTCAAGGAATTTAGCTCAATGTCTATCTCATTTACGTTGTGATTCATCGAAGCCTGAAACATTTCCCACTTTGCTTTTACTTCTTCCTTGTATTCATCCATCCGAATTCTCATGTCGTTGTTGGCTTTTTTCAAATTTGTCACTTTCCGGCGCAAACCGGCATTCAATTCTGGCAGACCTTCTATTTCTTTGATTGTGTTTTCATTCTTGTGAATTTTCTTTTCCATCTCATTCTTGAACTTTGTCCACTCATCAGGAGTTTCAATCTTCTTTACAGGCTCTGTTTTCATCGACTCCTGAATAACTTCTTTACTTACAAAACTGCTGTCAGCGGTCATCATACGTTCTTTCTTCACAAGATCAAATGCATCAACTGGTTTTTGTTTGTGCGACCCGCAAGAGGTTGTAATTAGAACTAATAAACAGCTAGTTAGAATGATTGTGGTGAAATTTGCTTTCAAAGTCATAAACTTTATTTCGTTTGAATTGATTTTTCTACATGAGGTTCATTAGCCCATTGTTCCAGGGTAAATATCTGCTTATATGATTGGGGCTTAATGCCCAGACTACCAGAATAGGGATGATCAAGCAGAAGAATAATATAAAAAATCAGAGCAATGAAAATGCTCAGAAGTGCATTTAGTGAAACATGCATACGTGTATGCTCAATGTCGAGCAGCATTACTGTAATTGGCGTTTCGAATCGTGTAAATTTTATCAATCGAATCGTGTAAATTCTTGAAATTTGGCTTTATAAACTTTGTTGTTGATTTATATATTTTAGATGCTAATTTAGGGGAGGTCTGTTCGTAAATTAGCAAAATCGGCCCTTTTCCGATACCCGTACCAAATTTTTGCCGGTAGCTATTACTACCTAATTTAACCGGAATGGCCGTGCTGTCTCCACACCACAATTAAGGTATCTTTCTTTTTTGCCCGTCAATCTGCGGGCTTTGCTCCTTTAAACACTCTATATATTCGGCCTGTGTAGCAATTTGAGCCTTTAGAGCGGCAATTGTCTCATCTTTTGCTTTACACATTTTACATTCATTATTAGGCGGTGATTCACTACTATTTTGTTCTGTTACTATATCAACTTTACATTCAGGCTCTGGGTAATGCTTTTCTTTATGTGTTTTTTCGCTAATACTATCCGTCATTAGCACCAATAAATCATTTTGATTTATTTTAAATGATTCGCAAAGTTTATCTATAATATTCTCAGTAGCATTTCTCTTTGATTTTCCTTTCCCATGTAAGATGTTGTTAAGATATTGTGGTTTCACCTTAAGCTTCATTGCTATTTCTGCTTGAGTTAGTCCGCTTACCTCAAGCATACTAACTTTTTCGGCAAACCATGAATTGCGTATCTCAACATTTTTTTTCATCAATAAATCAAATAAGGTTATTATTTGCTTGGAAGTAAATCAAATTGATTTATATTTGTGTCATTATTTGAACACAAAGCTAAATCAAAAAAATGACACTAGCATCAGCACTCAAGAAAAAAAACGCAACGGTTTATCAGCAAGTTGCTGAACAATATGGAGTAACGGCACGGTATGTTGGTAAAATAGCACGCAGCGAACGCATTCCAACTAAAAAAACCGGTCTGAAAATAAAACAGGAACTTGAACTCCGGGCTTCACAAAATAATTAAATCATATATCATGAAAACCTTCTTTTACATCCTTGCATTCGTATTCGTCATTATTGACATCGCTTCATTCGTCGGCGTTCTATTGGGCCACACCCACCAGCTTGTCATTTGTGTCTTTACCGCAACAATGGCTTTCTTTTTATTCGACGATGCCAAAACCATCGAGCTATGAGAACATTCAGCCCCTTTGAAATCTCAAATTCAAATGTTCAAACCCACCCATTTACAGGTGAATGGTTCAAGATATTTGAAGAGCCCGACGTTCGCTTCAGTACCATTATTCGCGGCGAAGCCAAAGCCGGTAAATCAACTTATGCTTACAAGTTTGCTCAGTATGTGTCGCAGTTTGGCCGGATACTCTACATCAGTTCCGAAGAAAATGTTAAATCAAAAACAGTTAAAAACAGGCTCGAATACTGTGGAGTAACCTCCGAAAAGATACGGTTCATTTATACAAAAAACGTCGATGACGTTGAATCACTGATTAAAACAGGTGGCTACCGGTTCGTTATCATCGACTCAGTACAGAGCTTAGGCATGAACTTCGAAACGTTCAAATACCTGAAAGATAAGTTCCGTAAGCGCAAACTATCCTGGCATTTAATCATGCAAATGGGCGTTAACATCACACAATGGAAGCATGAAGTTGATGTACTGGTAAGGCTATCGCAAGGCTTAGCTCATGTCGATGGCCGCTACAATGCCTCCGACTGCATAAGAATCTTAAAGTCTAAAAATCAACAACAAACACTCTTTTAATCATGGAAAAATACAAGGTTATTCAACCAACCTCAGAATCACGGGTCAAGAAGATCATCGACCAACAACCGCGAGTAAGCTGGGCTAATGAGGTTTGTGTAGTTTATAGCGAAGATTCCGTTTTGACGGCCTTCGATATCGCCAACTCTCTCAACATGGCTCACGAACTTAAACAACTCTCACCCAAAGCCACCAAAACACAAATGCTCGAAATCATCAATAAATACCGCTAACCACATGGACCCATCAAAACAACTACCAAGCGTCTTCATGCAGATGCACAACGGAACCAGAACCGGTGAAGGTTCTTTCAATGTTGCCCTCAAGAATATTTTCTATGCTGCCGACCAATCAAACCGCTACAAACTGGTAGCCGCATTTCCTGAATTTTTTGGCAATGAAGTTCCTGAATTTGAAATCTTCAAAAAGCCTGAACCAAAAACAATCAACGACTTACTCGAATTACTCACCATTTACGGTGGATCAATCATATATGGTAAAATCTTGCCTCCTTATGAAATAGATCAGGCTGAAGCTTCAGGCCGCCTTTACACCGATGAAATTGGTGACAAATTCGTTTGGGACCCTGAAGTAAAGGAATTTCCAACCACTGACGCTGAAGTTGAATACTTTGAAAAATGGTACCCGCTTGAAATGACCCCTCCGGACGGCTGTTTTAATGAAATCATGGCAGGTATTGAACAGAACAACAGCGACGTATTGGAAGACAATCACCATCAGGAATTGATTGACACACTTCAAAGCATTGTCGATTGTGCCGAAAATGATCCGGACGGAATAGTAAGCCGAAAACGCATAACAGTAGCCAAAGAACTTCTTTCAAAAATAAACTCCTAAACGGTTCACGGGGCAGTTCGATTCTGCCCATAGGAACAATTTTAAAAAACGACATGCCCTACTATCACAACAATATATTATGCGTTAACCGTGCCGAATTGGCCCAATGCGGTGTATCACCGACATACGTCAATCGCGCTCTTAGCGGTCAGCGCGTTGGTCAGGTATATTGCTGGGAGCATCACAAAGAAGGCCGTAACGTACATATTCATTATCATTCGTTAAGGCCCGAATACCAGGAAACGATTAAAGACCTGTTTTGCGGCGGCATGGAACCTGAAATATGGCTCAAAAGTCAGGACGAAAAGCAGGTTCAGGCAACGTTCGAAAATCTCACCGACCAGATTACATTACTGGTAACATCCGATCCGGACGAAATCAAATACCTGGCCGAAACTAAAATGTTCACACCTTCAGAAATTCACCAGATAGCACGCGCAGCCGGTTGGCTTCGGTTGATTATCGAAATTGACGTGAAACGCGCCAGAAAAGCCGGTTTTAACAGCATTAACGATTTTCGTACTCAGGCGTTTAAACGGTGTTTAAACGAACAAACAAGCAACCCGGCTTTGGTGAAATTCAAAAAAGGATTGATCACCAACGAGCGCACTTTCGTTAAAAATGCAGTCGATTACCGCGAACAGGGCATCAAGGCGCTCATTCATGCAGGTGTAGGCAATGTGAACCGCGAAAGGGCCGATACACTGGCACACGCTAAATTAGTAGAGCTTGCATCTGCTCCGGTTAAATATTCATGGGAAGATGTTTCACTGATGTATAATACCTGGGCGGTATCGAACGGCAAAATCGAACTGACCACTTCAACGGTTAAACAGTACTTAAATACTCCGAAGATCAAAAAAGTATGGTACTATGCCCGTCATGGTAAGCTGGCTGCTGACAACGAAATACAACCACTCATCAACCGCGATAAACCCAGCTTCCCCGATGCACTTTGGAGCTTAGACGGTACTACCATGCAGCTTTATTACCGCGAAGAGCAAATAACAATCAAAAAGAACGGCGAAAAAGAAGTCAAATGGATCGTTAAAAGCGACCTGTATGCCTATTTCGTAACCGATGCCAACACCGGTGCTATCATTGGACATTCATTAGCTTTTGCCGAAACTTCAGGTATGGTCGATGCCGCTATACGCAACGCCGTAACAGTTTACGGGTACAAGCCTTACCAAATGCAATACGATAACTCATCGGCAAACATTTCGGCCACTGTCCGCAATCTCATGAGCAACATGAGTCGCGTACATTTTCCGTGCGAACCTTACAAAGGTCGTTCGAAATACGTCGAAGGTATTATTGGTCACTTTCAGCAGCGGGTACTGCGCTATTTCGAACATTTCAAAGGCGGTAACATCACCACTACAAGCCTGAACTCAAAGGCTAATCCTGAACTGCTGGCTAAATTAACCAAGAACCCAGAACTGCTACCAACGCAGGAAATGGTAATAAACGACTTCGAATCAGCAATACGTAGCTGGAACAATCGCGGCGAAAAACGCGACAATTATGGGCGTTTCATCGGTGCAAGTAAAATCGATAAATACACTTCTGTCGAGCATGAAAAACGGCAAAAAGTAAACTATTTCGACCGCATCAGCCTGTTTATGGTTGAACAACGTTTGCCCTACACTTACGGCGCAAACGGCATCGAAATCGAGATAGGTGATATAAAACACAAATTCATCGTTCCGGATCCGGACACGGTTGGCGACTTCATATTCAGCAACGAAAACTTTGGCCGCAAGTTCACCGTCCGGATCGACCGCGAAAACCCCGAACTGATTGCACTCTACAGCAACGGCGTGTTTATCGACTTTGCCTACAACAAAGAGAAATATGCCTCATGTGTTGCCGATATGAAAGAAAACCCTGGATCGAACGCCAAACGCGTCCTGTTCAAGGAAAAGCAGGAAATATGGGGCCAGCAATATTCACTCAAAGAGCTTGAAAAACAAATGGCCATCCTGGGCGAAATGAAAGCCACCGGCACCGATGGATTAGGTTGGTGGGATAGTTCGAAGATCATCACCAACGCCCGTGAATCAGTCATGGAAGATGCCGCAAACGGCATTAACGATGGGCTTACAGATCGGCAAAGAAGAATATTGACAATAGGAAAATAAACAACGAAGGCGCACCGCCTCTCACAACGGTACACCTCCAGATATAAATCAATAAACACTCAAAAGTATGAAAGATTACTCAATCGAACAAAAAAAGCAACTGCGCGACCAAATTGTAGCCATGCAGGAAGCTTCAGGACTATCGGCCAACATCTTCGCGACTACCCGCCTTGGTTTCTCAAACGGCTCAAAGTTCAGCCATGTACGCAACAATTGGGATCAGCCTGGAATGGTCGGTAACGATACCTGGGAAGCAATCGAAAGGCTCATCGAAAAGTCTGAAGGCTACCGTGGTGTAGTTACAGAAAACCTGAAAAAGGTATGGAACACCTGCGAACGTGCTCACGCGCTGAAGAAAGCCATGCCAATCATCGGCGAAGGTGGCTATGGCAAAACGTTTTCACTCGAAAAATACAAGGAACACAACGAGAAAAACAAGCGGTTTAAGGTCATCATTTTCGATGCTTCCGAAACAAAAACTCAAAAACAGCTCATCGTTGGATTGCTTGAAGCGCTCGACTCGTATCAGCCTGGCACAATTTCGGCACAAATTCGCCACCTGCGCGAAGCTGCTATGAAACGCGGCGACTTCCTGTTAGGCATCGATGAAGCCAGCAGCCTGAAAGATCATCATGTTGTAATCCTGAAAGATGTAATTACCGCATTGAAAGATATTTGCGGCATCGTGATCACCGGCACACCATACTTCATCAATAACCTCAATAACGGGGCATTACGCAACCGCCACCTGTTCAGCGAAACCCGCGACCGGCTTTTCCTTTTGCCTGAAATGCTCGACCAACCAACTGAAGATGAAGCATTGGCCATCTTCGAAGCAAACGGCATCACCGCTAAAGAGGATCTCGACATCGTTATGGGCCGCAAAAAGGAATTCCTTTCACACTCCTGGCTTGCAAAACGTACCTTCCGTGGAGTTAAAGACAGCATCGACATGCTTCGAATGGCTGATATGCCCGATTTCGATTTTAACAACATTCAACTGTAAGTCATGGCCGATCAGAATGAAATAAGAACCCAGCTAATCAGATATGTATCCGATAACGATTATCTGACACACATCGCAATCGCCGATTTAATTGGAACAAATCGGCCCACACTCGAAAGTTTCTTATACGGAACGGTAAAGAACTCAGTCGTAGCTTTTGCTGCAACCAAGTTTCTTAACGGAACCGGAAAGCAACTAGCTCAAATAAAAGCAGCATTACAAACCAACGCAGGCAATCGAATAGCCTTACATCAAAAACGTCAGCAAATTTTCAAACAATAAACTCATGAAAAAGAAATCCTATTCAACTACCACCACAGCCGTTTGCTCCGATTGCAACGGCGAAGGCAACATCGTTATTAAAGGCGAACACCAGGGGCATGGACATTATGCTCCGGACACTACCGAAACCTGCGGTACCTGCGAAGGATCCGGACTGGTAACAATCAAAAAAGACACGGTTGTTACCATCACCGCTAAACGAACAAACCTTCATTTAAATAGCATTTAAACACTTAATTTTTAACATCATGAACACAGACACTTTAGAAAAAACACCGGTAACACCTGAACAAATCAGGGAATTGATGAACAAACTATCACCTGATCAACTCAAAGAAATTGAGTTTGAACTTGAACAAAAGAAGCTGGCAGGACAAAACAAAGTAAAGGCCGAACGCGAATCCTACAAATCCCTGGTTAATCAAACCGTGCGCGAACAGATCATCGATCTGCAATCAGTCGCCAACATGCTTTCACTTGCAAAAGCAAACGTTTACGGCTCATTCGCCGCAATCATCCAGCTAAAACAAGAGCTATACGGAAGTAAATCGGGCCAGCAAAGCCACACTTTTACCGACGATGACGGCAACTCAATCACCATTGGATTTCGTGTGATCGACAAGTTTGATGACACGCTCGACATGGGGATCTCAACAATCAACGAATACATCACAAGTCTATCCGTTGACGAAAACAGCGCGAACCTGGTTGCAATCATCAATTCGTTGCTGAAGAAAGATGCAAAAGGCAACCTGAAGCCTAACCGCGTATTAGACCTCCAGAACCTGGCCGAAAAGGTGAATAACGAACAGTTCACCAAAGGCGTTGAAATCATCCGCGCCTCGTACAAACCCGTACGCTCAGCCATCTTTATCGAGGCCGAAACCATCGATACCATTGGCCGCAAACAACCCGTTTCCCTTTCAATCACTTCAGCCGATTTTCCTCAAGGCTTCGAACCCAACTTCGAAATATTCAAATGAAAACCCCCTTTAAAAATGGAAAATTCAATCACAGAACAACTAAAAGAAGTTGAAAAACAAATGGAAGAGGTCAATCATTACGGCCTCATTGCAACTATTAAAGAAGATGGCCACGATGGACATTTTTTCCTTATGGGGAATAGCCACAGACTCTCTCAATTTTTAGCAGCTCTTTGCAAAGACTATCCTGATTTTAAGGAAATCCTCGAGGACGCACTTGAGCAAGCTGAAGAATAAACCCTGAACGGTTCACGATCCGGGTTCAATTCCCGGATCAGGGGCAATGGCAATAATGCCAGAATCTCAAAATCAATAAAAATGGAAAAAGTTAGAGCAAAATTTCAGTGTGTTAAAGTTGAGGATCAACCTGTCTATCGCCAAAAGTTAGTGGATTTCGAACCAGTAATGGACGGAAGTGAAGAAAACAAATCATTTGCGAAGGACACTCCTGGCGGTGGAGCATTTCTGAACATCAGTTACGAAACTCCGGCTTCGGACTTCTTTAAAGAAGGTAAGGAGTATTATCTTGATTTCACTAAAGCGGAATAACCCTGAACGGTTCACGATCCGGGTTCGATTCCCGGATCAGGGACAATGGCAATAAGCCAGAAACACTTTAAAACCCACTTTTAAATCATGGCAAACAAGAAATTAACTAAAGCCGAAAAGGTTAAAGCCTGGATGAAGCGTAACAACATCGCTGGAGAAGAACCTTGGTTTGATAAACAAACCACTTATTACAATCTCACAATCAAGCAGATTATTGCCATTGCGGGATATTTGAATCGAATAAAATAAACATTTTAAACCACTATAAAATGGGCAAATCACAATTAAAGGCTTACGCACTGCATATTTCAGTTAAGCCAACATCAACAAACTTTTCAAAATATTCAACAATGCCATTTAAGGGTATTGCAATTGCAAAAAATCCAACTGAGGCCAAAGAACTAGGCATCAGTATCGTACTTAATTCGTTCGACGGATACGACGGCTCATCCATAAGTCGGCCTCTCATCACTCGCGATCACATTACCGTTAAGGAATGTAAAGTATATGCCGATTTCATCACTCAATCAAAATAACATGGAATTATCTATAAATGAGTTAAACGCTATGGCTAACAGATTTATTCAATTATTAATTGATAATGGTTGGCAGTTAACTTCTTATGAGCAAATAACATTATCAGATGCCTACATAAACAGTTTATTGTCTGAATTATAATAACTAAAAAACGCTATGCAATTCACTCCCTACAATCGTAAAGGCTTCCTGCTGCCCGACTCAATCCACAGCATGGCTTGCTTCCATGCTAAAATCTACGAAAACGGCGACTACCGTTTCCGAATACACGACTGCATTACCAGCATCCGGCTAATTGGTAAACTCGAAACCGAACAAGACTTCAACGAGGCAATTGAGAAATGTATCAATCTGGCCGATGCACTTACAAAATTCGCAAATCATGTATTTGCGCTGAAAGCACAACTATTTACTTCTGAAGATAAAAAGGATTTACTGGAAATACTCGAATCTTTTACAAACGCGGCATACGTTGATTTCGGAAAGATAAATGAACATGTAACCAGTAACACGTAACACGAAACAATTCAACATCCATGAAAGAAATCATGTTTAGCCGTGTATTTCCGGCCTATCACCCACGCAAAGGCGAACCAACCTACTTTGTTGAGCAAATGCTCAAGCAGCTCATTACCGATGGTAAAGCCACTACTGAAGACCTCAAAGGCCCGTTTGTCGATTGTTCTGTACTTGAAGATGTAGGCTATAAAAGCCACACCGTCCGCAAAGGCCACAACTTTAAACCTGGTGACTATTTCAAACCAAAAGTATGGACAGACAAGCCTTACAAATCAGTAAAACACCAGTTTTCTCCACCTGTTTTAGTCGAAAAAACGTTCGATTTTGAACTTACAAAAGCCGATTTTATTGCAAATGGCAACCGTTGCGGCCTTAAACAACTGCACCGGCTTGCAATGAACGACGGCCTTACCTCTGAAGATTTCGAATGCTGGTTCAATACAGCACCATTTGATGGCCAGATCATTGTTTGGAACGCAACATTAGAATATTAAACCCTGAACGGTTCAGCCCCGTTTCGATTCCTGGGCAGGGATAACTTTTGACTTTTGACTTTTAACTTTTAACTTATTTCCCATGAACGAACTCATTCAAAAAGTAATCAAACTGCGCGAAATGCAAAAGCGCTATTTCACCGAACGCGATCCACTCACCCTTCGCGCCTGCAAACAGCTCGAACGCGAAGTTGACGTACTCCTAGAACCATTTATCGACCCACAACACCGGGTAAAATCAAAGGCCGATGCAGTTCAAGCCTCAATGTTCACCGAACGATGAATACACCACAAATCACCGGGCTATATGGATGCATTTGTCACCCATTCGCCTCCTGGGAAGAATGCAAAGCCATGCACAATCAGAAACTAGCAATTGGCCAAAAGGTCAAGAACAGACACACATGCCTTGAAGGTGAGGTTTTTGAAATACATCCCGAAAAAGGATTTGTAACAGTAAAATACGGCGAATTACAAAGCAATCAGCACCTCGAGCACGTTGCAACTTTAATAGTAAATAGTAAATAGTAAATAACCAAATAGTAAATAATCATGATCATCGCAATCGACTTCGACAACACCATCTCGCGCGGCAAATACCCCGCTATCGACGGTTTACAACCCTACGCAAAAGACGTTATCAACCGGCTTCACGCGTCCGGCCACTACCTTATCATCAACACCTGCTGCACAGGCGACCAACTCACCGAGGCCGTAAACTGGCTATTACAGCAAGGCATCCCCTTCAACCGGGTTAATGACAATCATCCCGAAAACGCAGCTATTTATGGCAGCAACAGCCGCAAAATCTATGCACATCTCTACATCGACGATAAGAACCTGGGCGGCTTTCCCGGCTGGCTCCAGGCCGAAGAAATGATCAATCAAATGGAACTCGAATACAAACAAAAAGCATCATGATTTCTCCCTACGTCATTCCAGCCCTCAAAACACCTGAAGAAATAGCTGCTGAAACATGGAACATTACCACCGATCAGCTTTACCAACGAACCCGCAAACGCGAAGTGGTAGAAGCGCGGTCAACCCTTATTTATTACCGTAATCAAAAGTTAAAGCTAAAACAGGCAATATCGGCAGGAAAATACGGACTAAATCATTCATCAACCGATCATATCGTTAAACAAATTAAAATATGGTTAGAGGTTGATAAACAATTTCGTTCAAAATTCGAACTATTCAAATCCAAAGTATCATGACCAACGAACAAACATTAAAGCAAAAGCGTCAGTACTACCACCAGTTGCTAATCGCAGCCGGTGAAGCTGCGTATAAAGATGTGATCGTAAGCTCCAGGTTCGATGTCGACAGTACCAGGGAACTCGACGAATGGCAATTGGACGAACTTATCCAGGATGCCAAACACCGCATGTATAATCAAAAACGCCCGGTACCGGCAACCGATGAAACGGCTAAGATAAAGACCTGGCGCAACCGTTGCCTGTTAGTCCTGGCACAGCGCGGTATTACCGCTTTACCTAAAGACTGGAGTGCAATAAACCACGAACTCGCTAAAAAGCAATACCAGTGGATCACGTCACCCGCCCAGCTACAAAAAGGCTTCGTAAACCAAAAAGGTTTATATGCTTTCAATACCGTTTCCGACCTGAAGAAACTGTTCAATCAACTCTCAGCCATCCGCGACAACGAAAAAATACGTATCAATCGGGAAAAGGAAATGGCATTTAAGAACTGATTAAATCAATCAGATAGCTTATATTTGACCATAAATTCTAATATCAATACAACATGAAAACAATCACTTTACTTTCAGCAATCGTATTTACAGCTTCGCTGGCCAGCGCCCAGGTAACTTACCGAACCATTCCTGAAGCTACGCAGCCGGTTGCATTGTACGATAGCCTTGAAAACATTCCGGCAACGCACGTTAAAAGCCTGTATAATCAGAAAATATTGGCCCTGAAGAAATCTAATTTTTACCCAAAGATGGATTCATTTTCAAGCTTGGAAGAAACAAGTATTGTGAATAAGCAATTCAATATTCTGAAGGCAAAACGCAATGAAAAACGCCGTGAAACATGGCTGATACTTGCTGCTGGCACAGATACTATTTACTACCAACTAACCAACAACAGCATCGAAAACCCATCATTTATAACCATTGGTTACTTCGAGAAACAAGCAAAAACTTACACTGGTAAAAAGTTTACGCTAAAACTGCCCGAAGAATTCAAGGAACTGAACGCCGGAATCATCAAGCAATTCAGCGGTAAAGAAACGTTTATCTGCACCGGATCCACAGTTATCCAGGATGGAAAGAAATTAATTCCTGCCTTGACGCTTAAATCAAGCAAAGGCGACGAAATTTACACGCCAATCAAAGGTTTTGAAGTAACTACAGCAAACAACATTCAACTATTTACAATCGAGTAATTTAAACACCGTTTAAATGAAAACTACACCCATTGTTTTGGTATTGATTATTGTCTTTTCGGCTGTGATGATTGTAGTTAAATTGAGTAAAACGAAAGAGACAAAGGAGGTTGAAAAGGAGGTTGAAAAACCGATGGATCCTTTTGAAATTGCACAGATAAGGTCGCGTGGGGTGCAATTACTCGAAAGCCTAAGTATTGTTGAAATAACAAAAGATATTCAAACACTACGATCACGTATCGATTTTATGCTTGGTATTTACAGCACAATGGTTGTTCTGGCTGTATTCAAACACAAATATGTTGCTGAAGCTGAAAAGGCCATGAATACTTATCAAAAACGATATCCAAACAAATACATCACTGAAGGTCAAGCCGCTTTGTTGCTTCAACCCGATTTGACTCAGTTGAAAAATCATTTGTCAAATTGCGTTGTACTGAGCTATGCCGCGTTCGTCAAGGAAGAAATTGCTCTCATGGAAAAATTAATGATGAAAAGCGCTATTAAAAACAGGGAAGAAAAAATTATCAGAGTTGGATATGATACAAAATATCTGTTCAAAACCTTCGACTTACCCGATAATAAGCATCTGGATGCAATCGAAGAAATACGAAAACAGTTCTATTCACGACAAACATAGGTTTCACCAATTGGTGAAACCTATACAAAATAGGGAACAACAAAAAAGGCGAGAGGATCCTCTCGCCTTTTTTGTTGTCATTTTTTGCGATAATGATACATCATATCCACATACCCCGAATTGTACCCCGTACTAGTTGTTACCGCCGTTCTGGTAGCATCAGCAAACGGGTTAGCAGTTGCCGATACCGTGCTGATCCACTCGCATAACTCAACAATCTGGCTCTTATTACTCGTAAAATAAAAGTAATCCCGGTCATGGATCACCTGCAAAACGTCCAGATAATCCTTCAGCTTCCAGTAACCGTCGCTATTGTAGGTAGCAGTATCAGTCGATAAATAAGGCGGATCAACCAAAAACACCACCTTGTTAAAATCCCGGAATCTTACATATAACTCCCGGTAATCCATGCAAACCACTTCCACACCCTCAAGGTATCCGGTTGCATCAATGTCCGACATCCTTACCTTATTATACAACTGATCATTCACAAAATCATCCAGACAATTGCCGTAATTCATCGAAAACTTCAGCGACGAACTCAACGTGATCCAATCAACAAAGCCCGCCTTATCAGCCGCTGTAAGCAACTCAATCACCTTTGTTTTATGTCCGTTCAGTATCTTTCCATGCCTCCCACAATCGGCCAGTACAAGCCTCAAATCGGCCAGCAACTTGTTGGTTTTCGGTATTGCTTCAAGCCGTTGCCTAAACCCATCAAAATCATTATAAACTACCCTGGCACCAGGATAAACAGATTTGACCGTGTGGCTCAGCACCCCCGATCCACCAAACAAATCAATGTAAATGCCATCAGCAGGGTACTGCTTTAAAGCCTCTGCAAACGATTTTGTAAAATTCCTTTTTTGCCCCTGAAACGGTAGGGGCGACTGCGTAAACTTTCTCATATTTAAATTAAAAAATGTGTATTTTCGTGGTCTCACATACATACAAAAATGCGGATTAACGCGACCGAAACCCATTGGCCTCCGGTTGTGCGCTAACCCGCATTTTTGTTAGTATGTATGTGAGAAGTTCTACTAACAGCCGGGGGCTTTTTAATCCCCCCTGAAATTCATTTTAACCCGGCATAAATTTACACGCGCCAACAACTTCATACTGATTCGACGCGATAGTTAACGCTGCGTAAATGTAGAAGTTGTTATTCTCTGTATAAATCACGGGCGAACCTCCGGTATGGCCACCTGGGCGACTCCATAGGGGGGCAGCAAACTGATAGCTCCCCCAGTAAACTCCTCCTGTTAGAGGTTCCCATATTTGGGACGAGTCATTGAATTTCATCAGACCTAACATTCGTTCGCCTCTTGTACCAGAATTGTACCATTGAGATGTCCCATCAACAAGGGCGTACAATTCATTATTTAAAATGAAAGGAGCACTTTGTTGTGTATGGTCACTCCTGTAACAAGTGTGAATATTTCTTATTGCAATTGTCTCAATGTTCAACGGCAAAACTTGAGTATAAGGTCCCTCCGGAAGATCGGCTCTATATTCCCTCATTTCCCACAGAGAAACCGCTGCATCTACTCTAGCACATGCAATTATTCTATATTTTCCCTTGTAATAAATTATTGAAGGATCAATTAATCCAGAATTTAGGCCAGTAGTTGGTGCTAGCTCAGCAGGTGCATATTCGATGTTTTCCATATTTTCGTCAAACTTAACCCACCCTAGTCGGTACATCGAAACCGGCGTTGTTTCCTGTCCGTATGCCATCCCAAAGTATTTATTTTCTGTCGGATGCTTGATGACGCTTGTAACGTGTATACCATTTACCCTCCATGTACCTGGTGAATAAGTTATCTTTGCAATACTCGAAATACTCGTCCAATGAATCAAATCAGACGACGAAAATAAACCTACTGTCCAATTGGTGCCATTGTAACCATTTACGACCATTCGGTAAGTCCCGCTCGAATGTTTATAAACCCCACCCGGTCCTAACATACCCGAATAATAAGTTGATGCTCTCTTAGGTATCAGAGAAGTCGTTTGGCCAAAATTAAAATTCCAACCATTGTTAAATATATTATAAAAATATACTCTTGCGCCAACCGTAAACATGGTTATGTTTCGAATGTCTGTAACGCTGTAATTTAAAACTCTAGTTGAAGAATTGCCTGATGTTATCTTCAAATACGATTGATCTTGTCCTACCAAAGAAGGTTCTGACTGACCCAAAGGTACTCGTCCCATTGCAACTATCCATTCCTGGGTTGCAACCGGAGCACATACAGTGTCAATATTTGGCAACCAACTCAGTGTTATGGTATGCGCTGCTGTATCAATGGCTGTAATCGTAATGGGTGTTCCTTCAATAAACCCATTGCCCTCTGTGTTAGGAATTACAATCGGTTGAAATAATGCGTTGATGCCAAACTTAGGTTTGATTGCATCAAGCTGAATACCTGTTAAATAACAATCAGCAAAACCTTTGCGGCCACCATTCAAATCACAATCCATCGCTCTTTTACGTTAAAATATTACAACTCACCGGTTCGACCGTACACGCTACCCGTATCCACTGCCCTTTAATGGCATTGGTCACGTTAAATTCAGCCAGGCCGTTAACCGATACCGAAAAGTCAGGCACCGCCGTAAAATCCTTACCATTCACCGCCCGTTCCACCGTCACGGTACCCGCTACCGTTGTCTTAATCTGTACTGCTGCACCATTCTTTTCAATCTGCACCCCAGGGCTATAATATTTACCACCCGTCAGGGTAAAATCCGTTGTTTTTAATGCTTTTAAACTCATAGTCTATTGTTTTTATAAGTGTTACGAAGGATTATTAGCAAGCGAAATTGTAATTACACCTGAAGGTGTAGTAGTCACAACAATACCACCTCCCCCAATTATTTTTACTTTATCAGCATTTTTTACCTTCAGGCCGTCATCATTCAGTTCAATCTTCCTCACGGGTCGTATGCGTCCAAATCTAAATTCATCACCAATTGCCATATCTGGTTGATAACAATTCCACATAGGTTCCGTACCTATTCCATCAACATTGTAAAGTAACCTGTATATATATTTTTCATTGTGGTATTCGTCCCAATTTCCCGACGAACTACTCCAGTAGTAATTCGAAAGCAAAGTGTACATCGACGATGCCTTGTGAAATCCTACATTAAATCCATTCATTTCATGTAAGTTCTTCAGCATTGCAGCAAGTTCATCCGCAGCCGGTAAACACCAATCATCAAAACCACCGCCCCTGTAATCCCGGCACATCTTCGCTGCATAATTGCTTTGTCCAAGTGCATCCAAAGCAGCAATAATTTTATCTGTGTTATCGCAACCTGAACCAATATTAATATGATCTATGCCCGCGATGCCTAAAAACGGATTAGTTTCCGATTCATTAAAGCACCACCTTTCCGAACCACCCAAGTCAGCCTCACTACATACCAATGCGTACGATTTATCCGGAGCAATGTAAAAAACAATGCCACCGCCAAGCACGTCTCCAATTTCTGTCACGGTTCCCAAAATCCAATATTTGTAACTGTTTTCTTGAATGGAATTAACAAATTCCTGGCTAGCCTTACCGGTCAGTATCTCATTCAACCCCTCAACCGTCGCAGTCGGTATTTTCTGATCCTTATGCCAGAACGAATCCCACACATCCCAGTACTGCTGTTGTGTAGGTTTCAACCGCGTTCTGAACCAGTTCTTTATCTGTGATAAACTTTGCTTTGCCATTTTATTGCTTTTTTATCAATGCGTAATCAAACCTTAAATCTTGCACGTCCGAACTTGTTTCGTGCAATAGCAATTGAAATGAATCAAACTGATAATTCCTTGTCATCCAAATCACATCGTTGTCATTGTTCCAGTTCGACGAAACGCTTCTAAGGCTTCCTGTAACAATATATGCATCAGTACCTAAATTATCAAAATTGACAGTTAAAATTTTATCACCGGTTACATCACCTACAATCACGGTACCAGTCCATAAAATCTGACCATTGAATATCGAAGGCTTATCATCAACATTGCCCCACGTCACATGGTGATCGTTCACATGCGATTCAAAGTCTTGAGCCAATGCATCAATTGCTTCCGACATGGTAAACACGTCAGGAACCCGCTTCAGATCAGCCCAGGCTAACTGCCCGGTACCTGTACCGAACCGGCACGATCGCGACACATACAGTTCCTCAAAAACCTGCCCTTCAGCCGTTACCGACCGTTTCGTTTCTTCAATCACCACGTAAGTTTCAACCGCACCGCCCAGGAAAGGAAGTATCTCCCCGTTGATGACCACCGTGCCAGCAGCCACGTTCGATCCAGTTGTTACACACCCCGAAAGAATGTAATTATTCCCGCCCAGGCTGGCCAACTTCGCAACCAACTGAGCCATGCTCTGCATAAACCCAAGCGTCTCGCTACTCAGCGGAAACCGCGTATACTTCAATAAATCAATTCGGTTCATCTGTTAAAATTTACTATTTATTCATTTACATTTAATAGCGAAGCCAATCCTCAAATCCTCAAATCTTCAAATCTTCAAATCCTTAATTAAATATGATACTATATCGTTTCCCCGCCAGCTTGTAATAATTCACCAGGCTAATCATCTGTGGCCTGATCGCTTCACCCAGCGAAGCCGGTACTACAACCGTAAAATCAGTACCAGCATCACTCGTAAAAGCATCGCTGGCAATCAACAACGTATCTAGCCACAGCGGCTTATCTTCGCTTTCCTGGTATACAAAAGTCCAGTCCCATCGCTCACTGTCCTCAATCCTAATCCGCCGTTGTTCCACGTCAAAAGCATCATTCAAAACAGCCCTCAATTTGCACACCTGCCCGTTATGGTTCAGATTATAAAGGTTAGCCTGCCGGTTCGCTTCAAACAAGCTCATAACCGTCGACACAGGCTGAACCATAGCCCTCACCAGCGCAAAATTGAACCGCTTCCTTAAAAATGTAGGAATCAGCAAAACCACCAACCTATTTATATCGAATAATTTCATAAATCTTCAAATCCTCTAATCCTCAAATCTTCACATCCCCAAATCTTCACATCCTCAAATCCTCAAATTTTCTAATTACTTATCGTTGCGTACGCAATCGCGTTCAGAACCAAAGCGCCTTCATCATAAACCTTCATATACCCCGCTGCAGGTGTAGCCTTTGCCTGTATCGTTGTTCCATCGATCGCCGAAATATGCAGTTCCGGGATCACAACTCCCGGAACCTTCTGTAACCGATCAACCAATGCCGCGTTCCGGTACTCCCCGTTAAAAAGCAGGTTCGCTATAAAGTCCTCAATTGCATCGCGTACCGGGTTGCCACCGTTAGCCAGGCTGTTCAGTTCAGCGTTCAGTATCATCGGATCATAGTAAATGTCAAGTGTAGCAGTAAATGCGTTTGCCTCCTGGTTAATCAGGCTGATCTTCACTCCCGCGTCTTTTATTTCCTTCAAATATGCCTCCAGCGCATCCTGTTGATCACCTGTCAACAGCCCACGTTCCGGATCGGTCGGTGAGCCTGTCGAACCGGCAACCTTAATCACAACCACACCCGCCTGTTCAATGGCTGCCGAATATTTAACCACCTTTTCCGTAGCAATTTGTTCATCCGTCACATCCGTATTATCGTACACGTCCGAATCTTCTACCAGGTCGCGCCCGTATTGGAAGTTCAGTGTTTTATCGACATACCACTTCAGCCTGTGCGGTTTCGTTGCATCAATCAAGGCAGTCATTTCAGCCTTATGCGTATCAAAAAGCACCTCCAGCGTCCAGATAGCCACCGCCACCACGTAAAACAAGATGCTCTCGAGGCTAACCTTCGAAAACTGATCCTCAAACGTTTTCAAAGTATCCAGTCCATAAAGTGCAATCACCGTCTCATTACCAATGAAGTAATCTGTAACCTCTTTTTTTATAACTGCAACCGTCCGTGCCATCTTTTAATTCGTGTAATTCGTTCTAATTCGTGCCATTCGTCATTGTACCATATTATCAACCCCAACCGCCATGTAATCAATCCCGTCATTAAACAAATCACCATATAAGCCTGTCGAAGGGTTCCAGGGATCAGTCGCAGGCTTCAAACCCCGTGACGCATAATAATCGGCCACAGGTTTATTATACCCGTTGCCTGAGCTTGTCGAAGGCGGAATAAGCAAAATTTGTCCAGGAGTCAGCGCATCCGTAATAGACAAATCATTCAATTCAGCGATCGCGAACACAGCCGCAATCGACCCGCACTTTTCAATTGCCAAATCAAACAACGACTGATTCTCAACAACCCTAACCTCTGTACTCATCCCTGTGCCGTTTTACCCGTTTAAATACCGTTTAAATTGAAACCAAACCACCGAAGCGGCCTATTGTGCCGTTTTTCTTCCTGATAAGCCTAAAAACCGATCAATCCACGCCACCACTTTCGTCAAAAAACCGATCCGGATAATGTTCTTCCGAACCAAAAAATAAACCGCAACCAGGGCCGCAATTGTGGCAAGAACAATCTTCCACCACGCCACCCCAATCTTTTGCGTTTTAACTTCTGCCTTTTGACTTTTAACTTCAGTCTCCCCTTCCGTCCGAACACTTGTATTTTCCTGATTTTCGCTCGCTGCTGCAACCTTACTTTTATCCGTGTCCTTTTTCTTTTTCGTCGTTTTTGTCGTTGTAATCGACTTAATCGCTCCATGCTCGTTTGAATCAAGTTTTTTTACCGATCCGGAATCTGGTTTTTCGGTTGGTGGATAAAACTCAATTTTTGTTTCTTCAATTCCAGTTTCTTCATCCGAAGCAATATCATTATCAATTTTTAAAGCATCATTGGCTTTAACCGATCTGTTTTCTTCAGTACTGATAGAACTGTTCATCATTGATGATTCTGTCATCTTCCGGGAAGTTTTGCAGCCCGACAGCAATACCAGGGCAATCACTAAAATCTTAAGCAATTTTTCCATTGATCTCATTTTTTATCTGTTCTACAACTTTTTCCAAATTATCATGCGTGATCTTGTCAAGCATCTTCAATATTTTATTGCTCGCAGCGGTCAATTTATTCACCTCCTTGCGCAATTCATCAACCTGTTGGGCAACCTCGACGTATCTTGTACCCGATTGCTCCAGTTCAGTTTTCAACTGTTGGGCCATCTCACGCCAAATCGTGATCGCTTTCTCAACATTATCCAACTCTGTTGACTCAGCCTCGGCAGCCGCCTTTTTCTTCTGAGTCCTAATCGTTACAAACGAACCCAATCCTCCACCGAAGATGGTTCCTATAACTGTAATAATGATCGTAGTAAAGTCCATCGCTTATTTTATTACTTGTTTAGCCAATGCCAGGTACCTCTGTCGATCAGCCAATCCATTGGTACCGCCGTTTATCTTTCTGGTGACTCCAACGCAATCATCCGCATCGGCCAGTTGGTTGATGTTCTTGTTTTTCCAGTAAAAAGCTGCCGATCGCACAGCATACTCAGGAATAGCCAGCACCGAAGGATCAGTTAACAACCGTTCATCATTGAAAAGATGCATCGATACTGCCCTGTAATTCACTCTGCCAGTTGTTTGGAATATGCCACGACCTTTAAATTTCACACCGTCACCCGCGATAACATTACCCAGGTCTTTTCTGCCTTCATAAGCCGATCCGGAGGCCAGTTCTGTTAAAAACTGAAACGATCCGGTCTCATGAGCTGCCTGTGATATAAAATGCTGGAGGCGCAGCGGTGTATCAATTCCGTAGCCTGGCAAAATAGCATTCAGCGGCTCAACAAACGGTTGAAGCTTCATGGTCGATTGTGTAGGGCATATTGCCTTTAGTTGTGAAATAGTAAGGTTCATTGTTCTGTTGTATTAATAGTTAATGCTATCCGTTGCTTGTAATTCTGGTAATTGATTCCTGCCCTGGTTAAATGCTGCCTGATCCGCTGTTCAATTTCGCTTTGACTAAATTTGCCGCGCATAAATTTTGTAAGTCCGGCACCAATCAGAGGATCTTCTTTTAATTCGCCTTGCTGCATTTTCAAGGCTATGGCAGCGCACTGATCAGTATTGTCGCCAATAACCAGTCCTCCTGTTATCAGTCCATTTGCAGAATGTCGTACGATCACCTGTAATCCAAAATCGCTATCGGTTAAAATGCCTTTCATCACCAATCCTTAATCGTTAATCATCAATCGTTAATCTTCAGTGCTTTATTTTTGCATCTTCAATATTTGAGAAATCACCAATTTGTACTGCCGTCATTGCCGTTTCAAAAGCTGCCGATGTTCCCGGAACAAGTGAATCCAAAGCCGTCGCAATTGCCTTTGTTGCTGTTTTTAGTTGCTGGCAGTACTGGTTTGTTTTATCCAGTTGCGTTTTCAATTCCGGGGTAATAGTTAATCCACCCAACTCTCCGCCATTGAACTGAATCAAGTCAGCTTCATCGGCAAATAGCAAAAAGGCCGTAGCTTCATCACCTTCCACAATGGCAATCAGGCAATCAGTACCAACCACCGGCTTAACCGCTGTTGTTCCAACTCCCAGCAAAACATCAAAGAACTCCAGTCCATCACCATCCACCGCCGTCATTGTTTGCGCATCCCAGTCAACTTCAGTCGCCGAAACCCAACGTAAAGTCGCTTTCATGCTTCCGTTTAAATGGCCTTTAAACAGTTGGCTAAACCGGTCCAATTCGTTTTTTAGTGTCATGATGCTTTTAATCCAAGTTTGCAAACCTGTCTATATCCTGCTGGAGCAAAATTTTTCGTTACTGCGTCGATATAGTAAGTTCCGTTTTTCTCCGGATAAAGAATGCTTTTCAAATTCATTCGATGACCATGCTGCACACGTGGCACACCCCATAAAGTCAGGTCGCCATCCAGTCCAGGTTGTTTCGATTGCTCGTATAGTTTTTCAGCCTCACGCCTCATTTCAGCTTCGCTGATTTCAATACCGCTTATTTCGCGGGTAATCCGTTTACCAGCCTCTTTGTCGCCAACCTCTACCCGTATTTTTTTGCCTTTTCTCCTGATCAGGCTCATAATCACCAATGTCTTTTCAATCTCACGTTGTTTCAGACTTTCTGAAGCCGTTCGTTCAACCAGTATTTCAACCGGATCGGCATTGCTTTTACTCGTGCCGAATGCGTGAAGCTCTTTGCCTTCAAACCAGCAGTAAATTCCGTTTTTTTGCAGTTCCTCCAATATCTGGCTGGGCGACATTTTCGAAAATCGTACATTACCAAGTTTGGCATCGTCGCAAACAATAGTGTAACCTGGAGCAATTTCTTTGAGTAGTTGTTTCAGGCTGCAATCTGTTTTGCTAATACTTACCGTCGATCGCTTCAGTTTGTACATTTCATCTTCACATGCAATAATCAGCGGAATACCGGCAGGAACTTTTTTAATGTAGCCCTGGAACTCCAGCGACAAGTTACCATCGTATCCTAACCATATTTCAACCGGATCACCTTCCCGGAACCATTCACTTACCTTGAGCCGGTCGAAGTCTTTTACCTTACGTGGAATGGTGATTTCAGCGGTATCGGTGAGGCTTCTCCAGCTGCTTTCGATCTTACACTCGCTGAAGCGGCGAATGCGGAAAGCCTGGCGACCATCATTCGCCGGGAAAATAAGCTCACCATATAAAGCGTAGGTACTCATAGCATATCTGTCAATAATAAATCACCATCACTTACAGCCTCAATGCTGTATTGCATCATATTTGGCTTACCCTGAACGGGTGAAAACTTCAGGCTTTCGGTAACGATCCGGGTGATGCTTCTTTGTGCAAAGTTTTGTCCGGAAACTTCAATGCTTCCGGCAATTTCGTGAAACAATTGTATTGCTTCCATTTGCTCAGCCACCGTTTGTTGTGTGAGCGGGTTTAGGTTATCCGGAAGGATTATACCGGAGATGGAAATACTCCAGTCCTCTAAACCGTAAATTTCTTTCACTGTACCAATACCACCTAACGTAGGTGTTTTGGTCACTGTTTTTTGTCTGCCAAATTCGACCAACGTAGCCAATGGCATCAATAAATCACTCAGCTCAATGTCGATCAGATTTCCCTTGTAATCCCATATTTTATAGGTACCTCCTTTTAGCCAGAAAGCGCCAAAGCTTTTTTGGCCAAAACGTACCGGAGCATTGTCATAATCAACATCATTATTCAGAACCTGAATATTGGTATAAGGTAAAGCCAAACCATCGGCTGGCGTTCCTTCCTTCACATCGGTATAGGGAAGGGCTTTATAAGTCCGTTTCAGAAACCACGGCACATAAACCGGCGATTCAACGCCAAACACATCGCTCAACAGCCTACTTACATAGCCTGTATCGATTGCTGGCCGTTGGTCTAATATGGAAGGTTTATAGGTCATGATAATGCGACTAGTCCGTCACTCAGTTTGTCGTTAATAACTCTTACAACCTTTTCAGCAATGGCCTCAAAATTGTTTTTATCAGCATCACCACTGATAGTAAAGTAGTTCTTGATGTCGATCTTTTGAGAAATATTCTTTATTCCGGAGGAAGATCCGGAACCCTTTAATTCAGCGTCTGAAGTCTTTTTGCTGGCTGTTTTTAAGTCACCTGGCTTAATTACAGGTGACGGTCTTAACAGAGATAAATGTTTATCGACAGGAGACATTTGCCAATCGGCTGCCTGAAATGCAAAATCAGGGTTGCCATTGCTTGCATAAGGCACGAAACTGGAAGCATCGGTTTTTGGTCGTTTATCAGGATTTTCCTTGTAAAAGTCCTCCATTCCTTCCTGTTTGCCTTTCCCGAAAGCTTCACCAATCTCACGGCCATAGTTGGTCGCTGCATCTCCTATTTTTTTAAACCCAGCCGAAAATGAATAGTTAGGATCAAACCAGTTGAGCGGGTTGAAAACACCGCTCAGCAAATCCAATATACCTGATCCGACTTCTTTAATAAATCCCCAGACGCCAGTAAATACAGTTTTAACAGCATCCCACAAACCCCACAAAAAGCCTCTGAAGGTTGCTGAAGTATTGTAAAAATAGGTTGCTAAAGCAATCAGTCCGGCAATAATGGCTGCAATCCACCCGATAATTGGGATATTCATAATTGCAACGCCCAGGGCTTTGGCTGCTACACCCATCATTCCGAATGCACCAGAAATCAACGTACTGGCTCCTGTAACGATCGCTCCAATAACAGGCATAGTTTTCAAGGTATCAAAAAGCAAAATAACACCTGTACGGGCATTTGCCAGGTTAGCCATGATCATTACTGCGCCTGCCAGTCCGTCAATAAACGGCGTGATCTTCGAAGTCACATCAAACATGCCAATAGCAATATCGGTAAACCATGTTTTCACACGCCCCATGGTTTCGTTATAACCACTCATTACAATGTTTGCCTGTTCAACAGCTGTATTAGTGCCGGTAATCTTTGTTTTTAGCTGGTCCTGGTAATCACACGACCGGAGCAATATTTCAGCGGCGGCGGCATTCTCAACACCAAAAATCTGTGCCACTACGGTAGAATCACTCTGTGCTTTCTTTAATTCGCGCAAACGAGTGGTTAATGGCAATGTTTTGTTCGAAACAATGTCGTAGTTAATGCCCAATGCCTCCAACTTTGCGGCGGCTTCTTTGGGTACAATGTCGATACCTGCCATTTTCGAAAGCACATTTCGCAAAGCGGTACCGGCTTCAGCGCCATATTTACCACCCTGTGCAAGCGCCTGAATGGCGGCATTGGTCTCAATAAAGCTCACTTTGCTACTTAAAGCCTGCACCCCCGCCACGTTTAAGGCGTTTGTGATCTGAGGAACTTCAGCAGCGCCTTCTTTGGCACCGGCAGCCATCACGTTCATCATGGTTGTCATCTCTTGTGCTGCCTTCATCGGATCGCTCAGGTCAACTCCAAACTGAAGCATGGACGTTGTTAAGGCGTCCATCGATGCAACCGCATCGTTTTTCATTGTTTTGCTCAGCGTGGCAATATCGCGGCCCATCAAATCAAGCGCATCCTGATTTTTTGCAATATCAGGGCCAAAACGCGAAAGAACGCCTTTATAACTTTCCAACATGGCCGAGGCATCACCGCCAAACACTTTGGCGGTGGCCCTGCCCTTTTCTCCCAACTCATCCAGCGCGTCACCGGAAACCCCGGTCAAGGCTTCTAAATCTTTTAGCTGCGCATTAAATGTCGCGCCTGGAGCATTGAGTTTGTCAAATTCATTCGCAATATTCTGAACGGCATCGTTGATCGCGAACAGATCAATTGCCGACATTCCTTTTAGCTTCTTACCGCTTTCTTCAGCTTTATGGCCAATGTCATCAACCCCTTTGGCTGCTTTTTCGCTTGCATTGATTACATCCTTCATAGGCCCTGTAATCTTATCTACAAGTTCAAGAATCCATTGAGTTGTTGTTGACATTGCTTAAAACCTCCGATATTGCGGCTATAAAAGCCATTTTGATGTTTAAATGATTGAGTTTGTTGATGTGCAGGTATTCGGCGTAGAGCTTACACCACTTCTTATCATCCAGCGAGTCCGGATCAATGCCATATTCTTTGCGAATAATGGCATCCGCCTCCTGGATAAAGTCATTTTCACCAATTCGATAGCGCTCTACGCTTTTGATAAAAAACTTTGCGCCGGTGATATCATCTGGCGCAATTTCGAAACAACGCCCATGTAAACGATACCATCCTCCAGCGCGTCCATATCACCGCCAACAACCAGGTTTTTAACCGCCTTTTCTGAAAATTCATCAATCTTTTTAGCTTCAGCAAGTGGAAGCAACATCTTAATTAAACCACGATCCGGACGCTTAACCAGGTACTGGTATTGCTCACCTTCCTCGATCACTTTTCCCGAATATTTGGCAGATAATTCACCGGCCAACGAAGTATATTCACCTTTATAGCACAATTCTTTTAATTGCTCAAGTGGCGTTAAACGATCTTCCAGGCTTAGTTCATTGTTAACGATTGTCGCAAAGTCAATTCCTAACTGTTTAAATAAAATACGGTCGCTATATGGCATGTTATCAATGTCATAAACTGGCGATTCCACCACCACGGTGATTACCTTTATCCGGCCATACTTCACCTTCAGATCATTGATCACCTCAGGTGTAATGCTTGCACTAACGATAGCCGGACCAGCCATCAAAAAAACAGCATGATCCTTTAAAAACGCACCGGTGGCCACCGGATCGGCCTGCACAACAGCGCCAACAACACTCACACACAATAGGACTAAACAGCCCATCAAAACACGAAAAGAAAATTTCATACTTGTAAATTTTAGATTATTAAAAAATTGAAATTTGATTCTTGGAATAATAAAGACCGCCCTATCTCACGTCGATCTCCCATATCGGGGTTTCGGGCGGTCTTTTCCTTATCTCTGAGGCTCCACATTCATCAGCACTAATCTTCTCAGGAGCCTTTCCCTGTTTTTGCCTTTTGCCTTTTGCCTTGATTACACATTCCACCAAATGTGGCTCACAACCAAATCGAACTTGGTAGCGATTACCTTGTCGTTTTGCTTCACATCAACGCCACGTCCTTTGAATTCGCAATTGTGAATAATGTCCTTTTTCTTAAAGCCATTGTATTCGTATTCAACCACGATCGGAAAAGGAGCAATGGAGTCAAGGCCCTTGGTTGGAGGTAACGAGTTCTGAAGTGCGTTGACTTCTTCCAGCAATAAGGTAATGGATGCTTTTGCGGCATAATTGCCTTTACTACGTCCAATCGGATATTGACCGGCGCCATACACGTTTTCTTTCTCAGTCGAATCATCGTACGATAAAGCGGTAATGCCTTCCACATCGCGACCCAGCATATTTGTGGTGACAGAATTCCATCCTGCCATCTGTCCGAACTTGTTAATTAAACTACCTGCTGTTGCCATGTCGTTACAGATTATTGGTTAAACCTAAGTCAACGCTGAATTCGTGAACAATTCGTCCAACTACAATCCGGCATTTCACCTCCAGCGGCGTATCTTCACCAATGGCCTGAGCCGGATTGATGTACACGTCCTTATCCTCAATATTACCAGCCGAAACCATTGCATCAAGTGCGGCATTTACAGAGCTTTCGCAACCTGCAATCCAGGTACTTTTCAAGTAACCAGTTTGTGGATCGGTTGGCACTTTCGAGCGTATGCGCGGGATCAGCGTATTTCGGATGATCCTGGCCGCTTTGTTCCAGATGCAGTTAAAATTGAAGTAAGCATAGTCGCTTGCTTTTGTCACTGCTGTGGGGCATCCATTCCAATAAAATCCCGGATAGTTAGCAAACGAACCTACATACATCCAGCCTCTTTCGGTCAGTTCCTTCTGTTCGGACTCTGTTAAGGTTTGAAAGGCGGTACCGTCGCTCAAAGCAGCCGAAAGCCAGCGTCCCAATGCTTCATCGGTCAGCGAGTAGTTTTCTTCACCCCTGCGCGTTCGTGGTTTTTCTTCGATATCAACGCTGCCGATATCTTCATGAATTTTACGCACAGCAATTGAGCCTAAAGCGGTGCCAATGGCAGCGCGCAAAGCATAACCAGCATTCAATTCAGCCACGGAAGGATCTTGTCCAACCACATAGCCAATATTTGGGGCTGTAACAGTGCGTAAGTCAGGATAATCGGTAACTGTAATAGCTTCAGCCGCGCCTACACCTTCAACCAAAATCCCGTCGATGTACAAGTATTCAGCCAGAAATGATGTTACCAGGCTTTGTAACGCCACAGCATCAACCAAAGCCGATTCCGCTGGCGTAGCCAGTCCCGAAATGCCTAATACATTAATGCCTTTGATACCGCGAATAGCAGCCTTCAGATCAGCATCAGCAACCAAAGCAGCTACCGTTTTGGTTTTATCCACCGGTATCAGCCAAAACGTTGCTTCAGGTGCCAGTCTGAACATTTCCGACAAATGATAATACAGCAATTCGCTGTTGGTATCATCGGTAGAGGCTGTAATTCCAAGTTCCTCCACTGCGTTGATGTCCAGCAATTCAGTCGCTGTATTGTAGGCAAGATCTCCCACCAGAGTCATCCCGGCAATCAGGCAAATAACACGGTCTGAACTGGTAGTTCTACCAAGTCCGCCGTTCAGTTTATTTACTATTGTTCCCTGGAAACTCATTATTTATCAGTTTTAGGTTCAGTTTTGCCTTTTGCCTTTTCACTTTTGCCTTCTCCAGTTTCCGGTTTCCCTTCTCCTGCATCCGGTTTTTCACTTTTGCCTTTTGCCTTTTCACTTTTGCCTTCCACTTCATCACGGGTAAACCGCGCAATTGCCAGTTCTTTTCCCGAAATATTACGCTTCGAATGATTCAGCACAGCATTCTCACCTTCATCGGTAATAAATGCCATTCCATCGCTTGTTACAGCAACTTTTTCAGCTTTCGGATAGCGCCCAAAAATATCGGCAGCTACAGCCTTCAATTCCTCTTTATTCAGTGTTTTCATACTGTATTTTTTTAAAACTCTTCCAAAGTTTTCACTGGTATTATTCAAACTTTGGAAGAGTTGTTGTGGTTAAATAACTATCCGGCAATACCACTCACAATCGCGCCGGTTCCGTATTCCTCAATCCGATCGATCAAACCATAAGTTTGCAACCTGAATGTCGAAGTTGGATCAGCTGATTTGGTATCCTGTGTCTCAGGGCTGTAAAGAATTTTCACGGCTTCGATGTGATAGATCGTGTTTTTTGCATAGAAAAACGTTGATGCTACATGGTCAGTCGAAGTCAAAGCAGCTCCTTTAGCAAGTTTAGCGCCGGCTGCACTGTAAGCCGTTGTTGCATTATTATCCCAGAAATTGAAACCCATAATTGATTTCACTTTTCCGGTAGTCACATCAAAGAAGATGTTTTTATCAGCGAAGTATTTTGCGCTGTCACGGTCAAGGATCAAATCTGTTTGATGCTCAGGACAAAGAACCATGTTCAATGCAGTCATGTCTGGAAGGTTCAGTTTCTTGATCAATTCCAGGTATTTCACGAAATCAGCAAATTGGGCTCTTAAACGTCCGGTACCGTCAGAAGGTCCTGTCGTGCGCATAACCGGCATATCAGAACTTGAAGCATTGGGAGGCGCTAATTTCCACAGCACGTGGTCACGGATCCCCATTTTTAAAGCTTCCATGTGTTTTACACGCACAGTCGACCGTTTGTCAAAATTCAAATAACGGATTTCAGCGTCAGAAACTGAAGTCGGCTCTGTATCGTATTTTTCCCATTCCACAAAGGTTTTCTTTCCGGCCATCGCTTTTGCGGTAAATTCAGCAGTATTGTTTACAAGGAAACCAACATTGTTGATCAACTTGTTAAAACGGATACCATCAGCCGTAATGGCTTCTATAGGCGCTCCTTGCAGTTGACTTAAAAAGTCATCCTTGTAATTTTTCAACTCCACCAAAAGCTGGGGGGCTACAAATTGGTTCAAATAATTACCATCTGTTAAAGCTGGCATAGTTCAATTCCTCCTATTTAATTTTGTTACGTTTCTTGTAGTCAGCAAACAATCCTTCAAAAGCTTCCGGGTTGTTTTCTTCCAGTTCAGCCAGCAAATCAGGGTTTTCGTCCTGAATCTGTTCAAAGGTTTTACCCTCGTAAGTAGCACCCTTCCCATCAACACTGGTTTTAATGCCTGATGACAGTGGTTTAACTACGGCAGTCAATCCGCTCAACAAAGCCTTTGTTCCTTCAAAGTCTTTTTCAAACTGAGTTTGCCAGTTGGCACGTGCATCCGCTTTGATGCGTTTGTCCTTTTCAGCAGCATCAAGTTCAGCCTTGATATTTGCCGCTTTTTCGTTCTTATCCTTTAGGTCCTTTTCGGCCTTCAGGGTATCGTAGTCTTTTGCCTTTCTTGCATTCGCAGCAATCTGTGCATTAACCTGATCTTCGGTAGAATTCGAATCCATACCGAGACTAATAGCCACAAGTTTTACATCCATTTGAGTATTTAAATTTGGTTCAACAATAATATCGGTCGTTGCTATTGCTATCGGCGATCCGCTTTTTTGGATAGCGCTAGCCGTTTCCTGGTCAATTTTAACAGGCTCCTTAATGTCTGTCACAAAACCCCAATCCTTAGCTTGCTGGGCGGTCATCCAAAAATCACCTGATTCCCATTTCGCCTTAAAATCCTTTTCGGGTTTCTTTAGTACTGCCACATAAGCATCGTAGTAAGTCGCGGTCATATTCTTAAGCAATGTCAGGTAGTTTTCAACTTCCGTTTCATTGCCTTGAGCACCGCCCTCAGGTTTGTGAATCATGTATTGACCATTCTTAGCCAATATGAAGCTCTTTGCATTTACGCCAATGTAAGTTCCGGCACTGGCTACAACAGCTCCACCTTCTCCGGTATAGCTACCGAATAAATCTGTCAAAATGTTTACAATTTCGTTTCCTTGGAAACAATCACCACCAACGGTCATCAAATAAACATGACAATTGGTCATTCCTGCATTTTTCTGTTCCTGGCATTTTGCTTTTAAGTCAGTAGCATTGTTTTTATTCCATTCATAAATTGAACCGGTAATATCAACAAAACACGTTTGTCCTTCAGCGAAAACTTTTACTTGCAAACTTTTGCTCATACACTTTAACATTAAAAAATTGTCAAAATCGACACGTTTGATGAGCAAAGGTTCAGGCTTTTTTAGAGAAAGAAAAATCAGCTTTTTATATAGAGAAAATAAGTGACAGTTAAGAAATTATACGTGTGTTTAACACGAATTTTTTAGTGTAGATAAAACGACTTTTTTCAACCCATAAAAGAATAAAACAACTTTGCTGAAAATAACAGCAGAGTATGACAAACAAGAACCATCGTAAACTTCAGCTATCAAGAAAAGACTACGAAAAATTACGACGTGCAGCTTACGAGTATGTCGTTGTGCAGGGGTACGATCAGAACCAGGTTGCCGAAATGCTAAAGGTCACACCGGCAACGGTAAGCGCCTGGGCAAATAACGGTACCGAGGGCCGCTGGCTCGACCTTCGCAAAGCGCGTATGCAGTGCGCCAGCACCGATACCGATAACATCCGCAAACTCATTCGGGTAATGAGCGAACAGCGCCTGCAAATCGAAGATTCAATTCTGAATGCGCAAAAGGATGGCGACCTGAAGGAAGAAATCCGACTACGCAGCGAAGCATCCCGATTGTCGGACGAAATGAGCAAAATGAATAAAACGCTCATCACGATGGATAAAACCAACTACACCCTGGGTGTTTTCATCGATGTCATGGATGAGATTTTCAATTCGCTTCGCCAGTTTGATGAAGCGCTTTGGGAAAAGACCATCGAATTTCAATCAAACATTATACGTCGTAAAACAAACGAATTAGGATGAAATTGAATTTAATCACATTGGTACGGCTCATGTATTACTGGCAGGTAATAAAACTAATGAGCAAATTAAAGCCGCATTTTTACGATAAAAAATCTGGTGAAATGATCGACTATTGGTCTGAAGTTTACAAAGGAAACGTTCGTAGGTTGCTCAATCATAAATACGACAACTTCTAATGGCAACGCAGAAAAAAACCGACAAGCAAAAGGCCGATGAGTATCTGAAAAAGTTGGAGATAGCACGCAAAGCCAACGATGTAAACCCCTTTGAATCAAAAGAGGAACAAAAGAAACGCATTGCCCGCGCGAAAGTGGATCCGGAGTACATGGTTGAAACCTATCTGCCTCACTATGCAATGGCCAAATGTGCCGATTTTCATATAGAATTCTGTAACGATGTTGCGGCAAATCCATTGATCAAAGAGTTCGAAGAATGGGGGCGCGGCCTGGCAAAATCCGTTTATTGCAACATCATCGAGCCGCTTTTTTTATGGATTCGTGGTGAGGAAGTGTTTATGTGCCTCATGTCCGACTCCAAAGAACGTGCCCAGGAACTACTTTCCGATATTCAGGCTGAACTGGAAGCAAATCCGCTTTTGATTCACGACTTTGGTGTGCAAAAATGCGAAGGTGATTGGGAAATGGGTAACTTTAATACCATAGATCAAAAGTTTATTGGTAAGTCTTTTGGTATAAAAAAGAAAATTCGTGGAGTTCGTATTAAACAACGGCGTCCAAACTATTGGGTGATCGATGATTTAGAGACTCCTGATACCATTGCCAATCCCAAACGGATGCGCAAACAGGCTGATCAGATTGAGCGCGACATCCTTCCAACCATGACCGGAACTACACGCCGCCTGTTGTATGCAAACAACAAATTTGCCAGGGTAATGACTCAAACCATCCTCCAGGAACGCCATCCGGAGTGGAGTGTACGTCAAATTAAGGCTTACAACAAAGTTACTTACGAGCCGCGCTGGAAATACTACACTGCCGAATATTACAGGCAGCAGGAAAAAGACATGGGCGTTACTGCTGCCTGGGCCGAATACCTTCACGAAACCAAGCTCGAAGGTTCCAATTTTACTGAAGATGAAATACAGTGGGGCAAATTACCGCCTTTGGAAGAATTCAAGATGATCATCAGTCACTGGGATATCGCTTATACCGACAACGAAACCAGCGACTATAACGCAGTGCGCGTGTGGGGCTTGCATGGCCGCAACTTCTGGCTGATCGACTGCTACGTCAAGCAATCAAAAATGAAGTTGGCAGTTAACTGGCAATGTCAGTATAAATTAAGCCTTCCTAAAGAAGCCAACAACCTGGGCCAATACGAAAGCCAGTTCTGGAATGGTGAGGTTCAGCGTTCAATTGAGGAATCCGAAGATGAGAATGAAGTCGAACTCAACCTGATCAAGATCGACACGCCACACACCAACAAAGTGCAGCGAATTATCAAGTTCCTGAAGCCATACTACCAAAACAGCCGCATCTATTACAATCTGGATTTGAAAAGTCACACCGATACGCAAATCGGTATCATGCAGCTTTGCGCCGTCGAGGAAGGAAGTACAGAACACGATGATGCTCCGGACGCTGATCACCAGGCTATAGAAAAGCTCGAATTGTATTGCACTCCCGGTGAATCACGCCGCAAAAAAGGAGAGAAAACTTACCGAACAGGAGTTATGAAACGCTTATTCAATTTACCATGAAGTATATAAACAAAGAAGATCTGATTTCCATTATTCAGGAGCGACTAATGACCGAAAGCGTTGCACTGGCTACCGAATCAACCTTGGATGAAAACACGATCCTTGATGACATTGAACTCAAAGCCATCGACCTCGTGATCTCATACATTTCAGGTATCTACAACCATGCTGAAATATTTGCCGCAACGCCCATACGCAATGGTGTGTTGGTGCAAATAATTGCCAGCATTGTTGTTTACCGAAGTGTCAAACGCAACGCAGCACGGAAGGTTCCTGATGATTACGTCGAGCTTTACAAAGAGGCTATCAAGTATCTTGAAAACATACAAAGCGGTGCCATGAATCTGATCAACTGCCCAAAGCTCACAACTACCGAAGGTACATCCGTAAGCCCAGTTTGGGGCAACAATACCAATAAAGACTTTTTCATTTAAACACTATTTAAATGGCTACGAAAATTAAAGAACGCATCGGCAATGCCTTCGAAAAGGCAATACTAAGCCGGGTAAAAAATAACAATTTGTTTGCCGAATATTACAACCGGTCCGATGGCAAAAAGCCAACATACAGACGGCTACCTACATTATACGATGCCCAGGAAATAACCAACTGGAAACGTGGAGTAATGGCGGCTACCGATCCTTACTATCCGCGCCGTGGTATTTTAATGCGGTTCAATCAGTCGCTATTACTCGACAATCACTTAGCAAGTGTTATAGATACCCGAATCCTTCGCGTTCAGCGTTCATCTTTTAAAATTGTTAACGATAAAGGAGTTGAAAACGAACAGTTAAAAGCATTGCTCGAACGCCCATGGCACGACAATATGATGCGGCTGAGTCTATTCTCAATTTATCAGGGGCCAACGCTCATCGAAATGTTCGATACCGACGAAAACGGCGAATTGGTACGTGTTAAAGAAATACCCCAAAGCAATTTTATTCCGCAAAAAGGGATTATCATCAACGAGGAATATGATGATAACGGAACTAGCTATCTGGATGGAATATACCGTGACTATTACCTTCAGGTTGGCGAAGATTGGGACTTAGGTATGCTCAACCAGTTAGCCATGATCGTTCTGGCTAAAAAACTGGGTATGGGTAGTTGGATGAGTTACATCGATAAGTTTGGCGTTCCTCCTGTTTTTGTAGTTACCGAACGCATGGATACAGGTCGCCGCGATGAGCTTTTCGAAATGCTCGAAAACTTCCGTTCCAATCAGTTCGGAGTTCTTCAGGGAAAGGAAACAATTACAATTCCAAACAATTATAATTCCGATGCTTACCAGTCCTTTAAATCGCTCATCAACGACGTTTGCAACAAAGAAATAAGTAGACGGGTATTAGGAGGATCATCAACAACCGACGAAAAAGCTTTTGTTGGCGCTGCTGAAGTTCAGGAACGATTGACACAGGATCGATATGAACAGGACAAACTGTTCTACAAATACCTGTTCAATACCCAAATCAAAACAAGGCTTGCAAAAATCAGCAGTGTTTATGCTGACTTTTCAACTCACACGCTGGTATGGGATAATCAGGAAACGCTTGATATCACTGGGTACATTGATGCAGTAGAGAAACTTTCAACCGCATTCGATTTCGACATAGCAGAGGTTCGCACACGCACAGGGCTCCCAATCATCGGGGCAAAAAGCACTGCTACTTTGCCTCCTGATAATACAGGCGGTCAAAAAAAAAAGCCTAACGCAACCTTAAAAGGTATCGCTCCATACTCCCAACTCAAACCAGCATTCGTCATTTATGCAGCTACCTGGGATGCTGCCATTGAGCGGCTGGCCAATCAAATCTATTCCGGAGAAGTTAAACCGGCTGATCTTGATAAAGACCTGGTCCTTAAAAACTATGCGGCTTTCAATAACGAAGCCGCCAAAGCGTATGGCCAAGGTTACTACGATTCAAGCCTGACAAGAAGCTTCCGGGAAAACTTTTTAAAGTTCGCAGGTGCAAAATCACACGCGCTCATGACTGATATTGCCGCCATCGACTCGCGCGCAGGTATGTCAAAAGAATCGTTCATTGCCCAGGCTAAAAGAATCGTTCAAACCCACAACGAAACATGGCTCACCACAGAGCTGCGCTATTGTAGCAGTTCAGTAAGTGCCGCCCAGGACTATGCCACCTATCTCAACGATGTGGATATTTATCCCTGTCTGAAAAACCGGACAATGGAAGATAGCGAGGTTCGCGACAGCCATGCTTTAAACGATGGGATCGTGAGGCCGGTCAGCGAGTGGACTTCAATTCCACCTTACGATCAGGGTTGCCGCTGCTGGCTCGAACAAACCACCGACGAACCAACCTTCGGACGAAAATTGCAAGGCATTAAGTTTCACAACAACCCACACCAGTCAGGAGAAGTATTTACCCAGGAGCAAAGTTATTTTAAGGCTATTCCCGACAATAAAAAAGGCATCATTCGTGACAATACGGAGCAAATGAAAGCCTTTATGCCTTACAATCAGACCAAAAAAGCAGGCGAAAACACCGTTTTCGTTAACGATTTTGCCGATTTATCCGACGTAAAAGCCTCTGTAATTGCTGCCGAAAAGGTTGCCAAAGAGCTTCAGCAAGATGTTTATGTCCGTCCACACATCGAAAATAGCGACAAAACAGCCATCAAAAACCCCGAAATTGGGTTAGGAAAGCCCAATAATTTGGCCGATTTAAAGACTTTTGACGCAAATAAGTCAACATCAACACCATCTTTTATCAAGAATGCAGTTAAATCAGCAAACAAACAACAATGTTCAGGAATAGTAATCGACCTGTCAAATGCTCCTGAAGGTAATTATCTGGCACTCGCAGCGCGTAAGTTGCGGGGAGAATTATCCGACAAAGGCAAAGTAAATCACAACATTAAACAGGTAATCATTATACGTGAAGATAAAGTATTGAAGGTATCAAGGCAGCAAATAAACAGCAGTAAGTTTATGCAGTATTTCAAACTTGACTAAATAACAAAAGGCAAACACCGGAAATGTTTGCCTTCGAACCGAGATCAAGCAACGCTTTCTCTCACTGCAAATATACAAAAATAATGGATAACAAAAACAATGTCCCAAATTTCAGGCAGATAGGTAATGAACTATTGAAAAATGCTTCACGCTATGCTGCATCAGAAGCCGTAAAATTCTTTAAAGACAGCTTCCCTAAAGGTGGGTTTACGGATAGTTCATTCCAAAAGTGGCAGCAAACAAGTAACCCACTGGCTGGTAAGCACACTATGTACCAAAGCGGAAAGCTCATGCGATCTATCAAAAAGCAGTTGGCCACAATAAATAAAGTGGTAGTAATAGCTGATTCCGACCATGCTGATATCCATAATTCAGGAGGCACCATAACCGTCACGGCTCAAATGAAAAAGTATTTCTGGGCAAAGTTCTACGAGTTGTCGGGAAAAGTGACGGTCAACAAACAAGGAGCGGTATCGCTTAATAAATCAAATAAAGCAATCGGAGTAAAAGCCATGTTTTGCAGACGAATGGCCCTCATGCCTGTGGGTTCAAAAATAAAAATACCCAAACGCCAGTTTATGGGTAACAGCAAAACCCTAATGACTGATTTCGATAGTTGGTTCGGTAACATTATTAAAACCCAGGTCGAGCCACAGTTCAATAATCCAACAGTAACCATTACAACACCAACTGTTTAAACACCATTTAAATACTACAATCATGGAAGCATGGACAGACTTATACAACGAATTGGCCCAACGAATAGAAAGTAAAATATCTGAAGTAAAATGGGTCGATCTTTGGCATGAACAGATTTCTTACCTAACCGAAGAATTACCATTCCCAACGCCAGCCGTATTCATTGGCCTCAATACAAACGCCTGCGATGATCTTAGTTTACTCATCCAGCAGTGCGATATGCAGGTTGATTTCTATCTGTTCTTTGAAACCTTCAGCGACACATACCAGGGCGCGTACAATCAATCCAGTGCGATCGACTTTCTGAGGCTGTTGACAAAACTACATACATGCTTTCACGGGGTGAGTGGCACTAACTATCAAACCATGCGACGTGTCGATATGCGCCGCGAAGATTCCGGAGGTGCCGGTAACTTGTATCGCATATCCTTTAGCTTTAACGCCATTGATGCCAGCGCCCAAAAGGAATTTGATGCAACCGAAGTAAATGAGATTTCAATTATAAGGGGAGAAGCTGAACCGCCAGCAATAGATAATGATAAGCCATTCCTTTTGCCAGGCTAGTTATTTCCGTTACTAAGTAGTTCATTATAGTAATCGTGATTTTCTTTACAATAGAAAATGCGGCTGTATATATAATCGGTATCTAAATAAAAGTGATCTTCCGAAAGTTCTACCAATACATCATCCATGCGTTTACGCTTCACATCGTAAAGTTCATAGAACATCTTCACTAAGCGCCTATCTCTTTTTTGTTTCAGATGAGGATTCCGCATTACTTTGTATTGGGTTACTACAAAAATAACAGACAAAATTTAACTTTCTACAAAAAAAATTGTAACCTATTTTGTCACCTAACTTGTAACCTATTGCCACTTTTAAAAATTAATGAAGCAAAAAAGCACCATGTTGTTTTAATCAACACGGTGCTTTTTTGCTTATCCCTATCATTTATTATATCAACTACTTAAACAATACTTAACCAGCCTTAATCATTAGCTCTAAAATTCAATCAAAATTATAACTTAATTCAACCATCAATCATCATTCGAAACTCTAAATAAAAGCCGCAAAACGCGCAGAACTCCCGTGTCTAAAGGACTTCAATAAAATTTGCGCCCGCTGTGTTTTCACCTCTTTCAAAGTACCCCCTTCATTACACAAAAAATGGTGATAATGGCTCCCAGGATCATTGGCCACCATAAAGGGGCTGGAATTTCCTTTTCGCTGGAAGTGGCTCGAAGTCCCCTAAAGGTCGAAAGTTGATTCAAGTGATTAAACATTTCAGCTACCAATTGAATTTGGAACTGGTTTTTAGGATTGAGATGTTCTATTTTATAAAAAACACGGTCAAACGATTCGGGCGTTTTTCGGCTTGGTTTCATTCGTTCCATGTTGGGAAATTCTTCGTCAATAACGTTGTATATAAAGTCGAGGTAAACGATCATAAGTTGTTTCGATTCAACAGTATCCGGATAAAATTTGATATCGTGATATAAACCCATCGCAGAACTACCTTCCCGACTTACATTGCCCCGTGTTTCATTCAATTGTCCCCACACCATAAACACAATAAAGCTAAGCAGGAATGCATAAAAGCTGGCAATGGCCAGAAAAAGAAACCCGGTTACTTCGTTGTGCGACCGGAGAATTTTTACATTGACATATCTGCGAAATAGAAAAGTGCCAAGCCCCCCAACGATTGCCCCCAAAGAAATGATCAAAATAAAAAGTACGAAAGTTGGTATTTGAAACAAATAATAGGTGAAATCCATCAGATATGAATGTTTGTAGTAAAAAAGTCGATAGAAGCAGGTAAGGTGCAACGCACCGGGATATTATAAATATCAGGCATCTATAATTTCGGTGCTCTGCACCTTTTGTGTGTATTGTAACATAAATGCTACAAATATCAACGGTGCGCTACACCTAATAAGTGCTTGTATTATTTTACCCATACTATCCTTCATAGAACCAGTTTTTTGTTTCAAAATGTTTTTTCTTTTTCTAAAGCCGCCACTTTTTCAAGCCGCCGCTTGAACCGTTCTTCAGGCTTAAAATCAGCGTTCAGGAATGTTTGAACCAATTCCCAGGCCAGGGCGGTGCCTGTTACCTTGCCGCCCAGGCACATCATGTTCATGTCATCGTCTTCAACACCCTGATGAGCAGAAAAAGAATCTGTGATCAATGCTGCACGGACACCTGATATTTTATTGGCTGCAATGCAAGCACCAACGCCACTGCCACAGATCGCCAGTCCACGGGTTATTTTACCTTCCGAAATTGCCCGAGCCAATGGCGCTATAAAATCGGGGTAATCATCTCCGGGAACCAACTCACTGGCGCCGAAATCTTTTATCCGGTAACCGGCAAAAGTAAGGGCAGCAGTCAGTTGTGTCTTTAGTTCAAACCCTCCGTGGTCGGCGGCTATACCGATGAGCATTTCATCTCTTCGATATTCCAGGTTTTCTATGTTATCTTCTGATTCCATTTCCAGTTCAGTATTTCAGGCATGTCCTGTCCGTGTAAGTC
>Ga0302296_1000296_pt1 | contig 42959 bp, 66 predicted proteins | sample III_Fen_N3_1_FD_194546 | JGI IMG/M metagenome (GOLD analysis project Ga0302296, IMG submission 194546) | Peat permafrost microbial communities from Stordalen Mire near Abisko, Sweden - III_Fen_N3_1 | ecosystem: Environmental > Terrestrial > Soil > Wetlands > Permafrost | place: Sweden: Abisko... | reverse complement strand
CTAACCTTTCGAGCAGAAAAGAGGCCAGATTTCAAGCAAATATGAGGCGCTGGGTGGTGCGTGGTAATACGCGCTGTGGTGAATCTCACGCGCAGTCCTATGTGTGATGGGTTAGTCCTATTCTATGAATTACAGGCAAGGGCAGTCCTGTATACATCAACTTATAAGGATGATGGGTTGATACCTAGCATGAAGCAGCTTATCCGTTGGTTAACGGATGTGCTGCATGAGATTAAAGTCTTGGGCTTACGAATGTGGAGTTACCTGAACGATAAAGTATTTCACCATACTTTGTCCAGATGCGTTTATCGACAGCATCGCCGAAGTGTGTAGCTTCTTCGGGCAGGATCGTGTCCTTACGCTCTGATGATTTATCCTTGTCAAACTTACCATCTCTCTCGATTACACGAGTATTGTTCATTGATATGATAGTGTACTTACAGTTACGACCATTGATGATCACCTTTGGATAGCGTGGATCATTTCCTTTTAAGATGTTTGACCACAACAGATACTTATCGTGCTGTGGTGGTTCCATTCCTCTGTGTACTCTTGCTGTTACTCTCCATCCGCGCTTCTCCAGTCGTTCAATTGCTTGCTCGTTATATGGCTTTGAGTTCTTTACGTTAGGCTGGCGATGATCTCCGTATCTATCCCTGAAGTACATTAAGTCTCTGCATGGATGTTCCTTGTAGTAATCGCAGAACATATCGACCAGATCGTCAACGGGTACGCTCCTTGCATCCTGAGGCTTTATGCTGAATTCATTTATCACACAATCAACTGGCTCAACCATCTTTGTGGCAAAATTATAGTTTCGCTCCTGACCAATACTGAATAGATTGATCTTTGCTCCCCAGTCGGGAACTATCTCCAGTGGACGATTAGGATCGCAGTCCAAATCAAAGCGGCAATCAGATGTTGATAGTTGATCAGCATCCCAATTGCTATTCTCAGCAACTCCACGAATGAAATCATCATTATACGCATCGTAATAGATGTGCCTTTGGCTATCGAGTGGATAATAGCAGTCTTCTACTTTATCGATGATCCAGTTCAGGATCTCGATCATGAAGGTGAGCAGGCTTTGTTTTTTGTATTCCCGGATGATATACGACATGCCCAGGTTCTGCACGTTGTCGAATGCATTAGCCAAGGTAAACAGTAACCCATCTTTCGAAACGAATGGCGCAATCTGCTTTTTCAGCCTGACTGTTTCGTTCCAGATATCTTTAAACAAACGTTTATCTTCAGCAATAGCAGCTTCGATCACTTGTAACTGGAGCTTTACGATACGGTTCCAGATGTCGAAAATAGGGATTCCAGCTTCAGCCATGTAATAATCGCCGTATCGGAGCAACCACATTTGTTCGCGGGTATAAGGCATTGACGAAACATACCTGAATCCGTGATGCTGTTTGATGCGTTTTGGAGCTTTGAAGCCAAAATGTTCTTCGTTTCCACGGTTGGCTGGCGATACTTCTTCGTCGTAGCGTTCTTTATTCAAGGTAAGGGCTTCATCAACAATTTCACGGTCGAGATTGGGACCACGGGAAGATCCGGAGCGTTCCTGCGATAACATCATGAACCCGGTACCATTCGAAAAGGAAATAAAGTTTTCGAAGCCTTTTTTGGTTACTTTCTCATAAGGTTCAGCAAAACCAAGCCTTTTATCGGGTTGTCCGCCAATTTTGAAGTCTTTATCCTTCTCATAACCCAATTTTTCAAGAAACTTAAGTGTTGATGGTAAGGTTCGAGTATAAATCTGACCATAAGTACGGCCAGTGATGGAAGAGATTGATCGTGGCATATTTCGAACGATCTGGTTAATCTCCCATCCAATTTTATACGATTTCCCGGTACCACGACCCTCTATATCAACTTCGTTTTTGGCATCGTTGATAACCGATAATTGTTGTGGACCGTTTAGTTCAATCAGTTCGGTTATCATGTGTTCAATATTTCTTCGGCATCGGCTTCGGTGATTTCGTTACCGCCGTAAATTGCCCGGTTAAGTTCGCGAAGTGCCGATTCGGGTAAGTCCTTCAGATTATTGATGTCAATTTTTACCTTTCGGTTATCGTTTTGGATCAAAATATAGAACTGATGTTTTTCGGTGCGTTTTGGATCTGGAAGTTCTGTTGGCTTTTCACCAAGTATTTTAATCAGGTTGGCATGCTCCATGGCAATTACACGCCGATCTTTTTCAGATTCTGCATTGCGACATTTATCGATGTTTTTTACAATATCGCTCAATATCCAGTTTCGCCATAAATCGTAATCGAAGGTATGCAGGGTATTGAATAAACGAACAGCAAAGCGAAGATCTTCGTAAGCCTGTGCCCTGCTAATGTGCGGGTATTTCTGCTGATGGATGGCAACTGCCTGCTTTTGGATGGGGTTTTTATCCAGAATTTTTGAAGCCGAAACTACACGCTCCAGCATTTCCTTCTTTTCGGGTGAAAGTGGAGAAGTATCCGGATCAAGGACATGCGCTTTGATCAGTTCGTAGTTAGTATCTTCTAACGCTGTGCGTGACATCTTTCTTTAATTTTAGAATATGTAAATTTCAATAATCTAACTATTTGAACTGCAAGGAAACAATTTATCAAATGAGTTAAGAGCCAATATAGGCTTACTCTATTTCTGATCATGTCCTCAATTAAGGATAATGCAACTAAAATAAGCCAATTGATAAAAATCTGTTTTTTACTCATCTTGTACTTTCCCGTTTAAAGTTTAACATCATTTGCTGGCTCGGACTGGATCCATTATTAGCCGATTGCTTAATCGATTTTCGAAGTTCAATTTCAGACTGGAGCCTGCCTTTGTAATATGCAGCTACAATTGGCATTGATGTGGTATTGATTTGCACATTTATAATGAATCTGGCGGTATCATCTTCATCGAGTTCCAGATTTATAGCTATCATTTCCGGAGGAAAAAACAGTCCTGCCATTTCCTCCACCATGCTAAGTTGTTCCTCGTTCAAATTCATTTTCAAGTACTTTTAAGTCAAATTCAAAAACTTCAGCATCGGTAAAAATCGTGCCCCGTTCCAGTTTGGGGTTATCGGTTGCATTCTGGCTGGTAGTGATGCAAATCTTCCAGTTTTCGTTCCATATCAGTGCTACTTTGGCATGTACCGAAGTACAACGGTAATTAAAGCTCTCCGTGAGCATCTGGAAGGGTTTTGGGCTCATGCTCCGTACCCGGTTATCGATGATTACCCTGAACGACAACAATTCCTTTTTCTCTATTCGGTGCTGCAGCTGCTCAATGCTTTTCTGGCTGAAGCTGTATGAAGTCATGAAGCAATGAGCCGGACCGGTTTGTTTCAGAATGAACACAATTAGCCGCACCAGGTTAAAGTTTCCCCAGCTGTAAAAATGGGTTGTTTCCCCGGGGGCAAGCTGCCCAATGGCTTTGCTTAGGTTTCGTTCATCATCGGCCACAAATACTGATGCTCCATTTAGGCAAACTAATCCAACTGAATCGGGTTTTGCTCCTAGAGGCGGATAAGTGGTATTATCTCGATCCGGCTGATGTAAATATGTATTAGTTAGCATATAAGTTCTAAAATGGCAGGGTTTTGCCCCTGCCCAGATTTAATTTACAATCTTCCATACGTTTTCCCAGTTTCTCCCATAAGATAATACTCCTGCTGCTCAAAAGGCGTTACTTCTCGAATGAAAAAATGAGAACCGTTTTCAGCGCATAGTAGTGCTCTTATTCCTTCGTGGGATGTTTCTGGAAAATGATTTTCCATTTCATCTTCAAACTCGCTTGTCTCACCTTTTACAAGCAATGAATGACAACTTCCAAGTTCAAAATCTTCCGTTACTTTGTCAAATTTTGAACCTTCGTCTTTTCGACATTTCTCAATAATTCTTAAGTAAATCATTCTATGTGTATTTATATATATTTCAGTTCTCTTTCGGTGGAACTGATTAACCATTTAATTTATACCTTATTAAAGAAGCAATCAAAAAATCCACCCCAATACAAAACAAAAAGAACGAATGCTGTCCTTATAATTTGATTCATAGTATCGAAATGTTCATTTCTTGGTTCACCTTCGTTGATAATATTAATAATCAATTTTATCAAGTAAATTACCAATAATGTAATTTGTGGCCACATAGCTTAAAGTTTTAAAAGTTTATAATCAATCTCTTCAATCATTTTCAGGCGGGCCTTAATCCGGTTTTCAATCTTCATCCGTTTAGGACCGTTGGGCATCGGGCGTTTCACAGCTCCCTGCTTTTCGTTCTGATAGTCCAACAGACTTTGGTCTTTCGTATTGGCTGATTGCTGATTCTTTTTCATCTTCTTCAGTTGCTCGACATCATCGGGCAATTCAGTTTTTGGGTTTTCTTTGGGCGCTGGCCAAATCTCGGCTTCAGTAGGTACGAATCCGGTATTTTTATAAACCTCCTGAACATCGAATAAGAGCTGCAAGCGATCTGAAAGCGATTTAACGATATCAAATAACTGGGCGCGTTTGGTTTTTAATGCCTGACTATTGCCATCGGGCATTTCGCTCATAATGCGGTGCGTTTTACTGCGTTCCTGAAACGTTTCAGCATATTCAGCAATCACACGGCGAACAACAGGCGGGTATTCTTCGATCCGGGGTATTTCAATCGTTTCAGGCATGCCTTCCGGTGGTTCTGCCTTCGACATCCCGAGTACTCGGGACTGCTCAGGCAACGATGCGTTGAATATTGCTCCGCCCACTGAGCGTGTCGAAGGGAGCGATGTTTTTACTTCAGGAATTTGCTTCGTGCTTTTCAACTGCTGGTAATCGAGTCCTACCGATTTACACAGTTCGTAAATAATTTTGATGGAGTACCGGTTCTGATGCGCCGGAAAATCACGCTTCAGAAATACATTCTTACCATATTGCGTGTAGAGCGCTACGCCAACCTGGTAATTGCAACCATCGGAAATCCATTGCAATACTTCCTGTTTCACTTCATTTGATGCCATCGAATATCCTTTCTAATTTATATTCCAATTTTTTCCGTAATCGTGGGGTTTCACCATCTTCGAATAAATCGAGCAGGTTATTGCCTTTCATGTATTTTTTAAACAGATCTATTCCTGCTTTAAAGTCACGCGAACTTTCGAGCCAACTGTAAACGTCAATTATTTTTTCCTGAATGTCGTCTGATTCGTATTCTGTCTGATTCGGAAATTTGCTCCATAACCAATAAATTAGCGAGTTATTCAATCCCTGGTCGTTGAACGACATGAACCGACAGGCACTTAATCGTTCGTTCAATTCTTGAAGGGTATAATTCTTAAAAATGGTTTGCTTTTCGTTGGTAAGCTGTACTATTGAGTTTGAATTTTCTGAATTTCCGTACAGACTTTTCATGGTTAGGCCAATATCGGCGCCATAGTTGAAGCTATTCATTATTTCAACGAACCGTATTTTATTAATTAACATGGGTGTATGACAGTCAAAATTGAATGTCGTCAACCCCCGATCATACAGTATATGCATGGTTCGTTTTAGTCTTTCCCTCCAAAAATTCAATTTCCAAAAATCACGATCATAATCTTTCATATCACCTTTGTGGAATTGCGGAACTTCCAAAATTTCAATTGGATCCAGTATCAGGTGATCGTCGTTAATAAACAGAAAATTATCTGATAGCCGTTCGTCGGCGCAAGCCTTTAATACTTTTAGAATAATGTTTCCATCGGCATTTTTGGCGGGCTCAAATTCATCGTTAGCTTGGATGTGAATTATATTCTGTAAAAATTTGGGTTTTGCTCCAACCACAAACACATTTCTAATTCCATTAAGGTTACTGGCCAGACTGCGCAAACTAAAACGGAGCTCGTTGTCGTTCCAGTGCGATCCGGTGCCCAACACATAAACAACATCGGTTTCCGCAGTATATCCACTTCCTGCCATACTGATTTTGCGCTGTTCTATTGTTGGTTTTACTTTTGGTACCAGAACCGGCTGACTGGTGCCTATAAATTTCAAAAACATTTTTTCCTGAATGACCAGGTTGCGATGTTCCAAAATGTATTTACCTGCATTGACGCCCATATTTTCACGAAGCGATTTATGGCTGTGAAGCAGCGAAATACCATATCTGAAGTTTTGAATCTCGTAATCATCGTAACACGGTTCAGCCAAAATTTCACCTATATCCAGTCGTTGCCTTATCCACACGATAAGTCCGCGGCTTGAATCCAAAACCTCTGTAATTTCACCGAGCGAGGGCATTATACAAGGTATTTCTGCGCCCATCATTTCAAGCAAGGCAATGGGTAACCCTTCAGATGGCGAACAATTTAAACCGATATCAAAAGCTTGCATCAGCTCATATACCTGTTCAGAAATTACGTTGCCCGTGATGATCACCCGGCCTGTCAAACCAAGTTCTTTAATTTGTTTTACAATTCGGCGCTCATAGTCAATGCTTGAGGCATTATCGGCAGCACCACCTATAATGAATAGTTTAGATTGAATACTCGCGGGCAATCCTTTCAGTATTTTAAGTGCATCCATTGTATTTTTATCCTGGGCGATTCGGGTAATCATGCCAATCACAAAATCGTCTTTATCAAATCCAAACTTTTCGCGAACGGCCTCTCTACGTTCCAAATTTTTACCGACCAGTTTGGCATCCACACAATTGGGTATAACTGTAAACTTTCGGATATGCATCACGCCCTTAGCCACAAACGAATCGACAATCTTTTGGTGTATTGCATAAAATCCGTCGGTGTGTTGGTAATATTTAAGCATCTGATCATACACCCAGTTGATGTTGCTATGTATAATAGTCAGATAACGGAATCCGTATTTTTGTTTGAGAGAGATCACAGTTTGGGTAATACCAAACGAGTTACAGTTAAAAACCACATCGCAATCTTTTAGGTAGGATTCAATAACAGATGATTTTGGATTCATTCCAATTACTTCAATTTTTATTCCTGATGACTTTATAAAGTCAAAGAACATCCCCTTAGTTCCACTCAGTACGGTAACATCCATTTCGTTACGACTGGCCATCATTACGTGCTGAAACGAAACATATTCTGCACCGCCCACATTATTTACACCTATCAGAAATATGATTTTCATGGTTTCTTTTTACGCTTGGTTACCCTTTCGGTCTTCGTAGAGAAAACCTGTGTTTTAACTCCACAGCAATTTTTTGTTTTTTTGCCGCTTCCACACTTGCATTTCGAATTGCGTTCAGGAGTAATCGCGATTAGGGGAAATCCATCGCCTTTAAACATGTTGAATTCTCTTTTATCACTATTCATGCTATGCTTGTTTAATTTCAGGTAAAGAAAAGGCGCAGAAAAACGAGCAGAAAGGACAAACGGTCATAAAAAAAGCCCCGATTATTCGGAGCTTTACTTTTTGTATTTTCTTTTAATGGGAATTGAGGTTTTCAATTCATCGGGATTTTCTTCGGCCGGTGGCAAATGTTCAAAAACGGGATCCGATTCTGAAACTACTAAATCGGGTTCAGCACCGTACAATTCTTTTTTACCTTCTTCGGTGATTGCCAGATAGGGAAAATCTTCTTCGTAGAGCTGTTGACATATTTCAATTGAAATGTCATCCCTGCTAAAATCGATTTCGCCATGGCGGGGAGTGATTACCCTGCCACGGCGAATTCCGATCATTTTAAAATATTTGGTCCACATGGTGTTACCCACTTACGGATTCAGTCAGAGGAATACTTCCACCGTAAACATGGTTGTTTGCAGTTTTGTAGGTGAATTCAGCACTCATACCCTTACGGGCAGCAGTTTCTTTACCGGTTCCGTTACCATCAGGAGCCCCCTGATAAGTTGCCGGACGCATCGAATCGCCCATCAGGTATTTTTGACCTTCAGCATCGACCACGATAAACACCAGGTTATCGTTTTTAGCTGCGTTCATAAATCCGAGGATTTTCTTTTGCAGTCCTGGATGGAAGAAGTTCAGGTGCTGAACGAACGATTTAGCATCAACTTCACCAACCGTTTCAATGTTGAATTCGCCGGTGTCGTCGGTAATGTACAATTCGAACATGCGTTTGCCTGTTTTCATGGTCAAATCGCCTGTAAGAGTTGCGTTAGCTTCGAGCGTAAGTGGATTAACTGGCTTAGTTGGCCATGAGGCTACATCAGCATGAAATCCAAAATACACTTTCTGATTGATCCCGCCCATGTTCTCGCCATTGGGAAGGTTCTTATTGATATCAGTAAATTCGATTGACATGATATTTCCTTTTTTATTGAAGGTGAGTGATTATTTCTACCAGCCTATGCCTTCGACATACTCAGGCAACGGCTGATAGAAAATTATCTTAGTTTGAACCCGATCCGGTTGGTCGGATGTTAGTCCATACAGCTTGGTTGATACCAAAACCTAAACCTTCGGCCCAGTCGCCCATAACGGCTACGGCACGTTTGGCTTCTTCAATTTTCCAGCTGTTTTTGGTGGAAGTGATTGGAGAGAGGTGTAGGAAGTTTTCAGTTGGAGTACAGAAAATGTCGTTGGTTCCAACCATAGAGGCCAAACCTTTTACATTCATCGGAGTAAAGTCGACACCGGTAGTGATTTCGTTGTCGCCTTTCTTGATGTAGAAACCTTGTGAACGTTTGTCCTGAAGGTATTTCTTTACCCAATATTTGCTCATGCAAACATCCATTTGCACACCCTGATAGATTTCAGAAATTTTATCGGTGAATTCTTCCACCTGATCGAAGATGTTGGCTTCGTCTAATGGACCGATATTGATTGAATTTATGGTTTCAGCATCAACTCCAGCCTGAAGTTGTTTTTTCAAACCATCCATACCTGTTCCGTCGATACCGGCAACACCATTGGCAGGAGCAGCATAAACGCCTTTGTAGTACTCTTTCAGTTCCATGTCCTGATCAATCTGGCGATTGTAGTACACTTCGATCAACCATTTTACAAATGGCCATTCTTTGCGGTCGAGACCACCTTTTGCAAGGAAACCCAACCAGGTACCGTACAATTCGTCGGGCATGAATTCATCGTCGATTTTGAAACGGAATACGCGGATTTCGTTTGGAACGATTTCAACACCACCTTTTGGAGTGAATGCTTTTTGGAAGGGTTGCACCAGCGAGCGAAAGCTTGCATTGGCTAAACGGAAGATAGTGTCATCCGTTTTGATTGGGGTGGCGAGATCGACGATTTCGCGGCCCTGAGAGAGCATGGTAAGAATGCGTTTCTTGTTTTGTCCGGCATCCTGATAATAAGCGCCATACTCTGATACGATAGCAGAAGTAGTGATTGTCATGGCTATTAAGGATTAAATGTTTGCGTCAACAGCTTTGTTGTGCGGAAGATTGTCGATGGCTTCCCAATCAACTTCTTCAGTAATCGGATCGGTACTGCCCAAATTTTGAGCAGGAGCAGCTCCCGGTTTAGCAGCCAACAGTGTGCGGATAGCCTGAACTTTTGCTTCAGGAGTTTCAGCGCTGGCAATGGTAGGATCAATGGCGTTGAACGGATTCAAAGCATTGGTAAGTTCGTTACGGGCGGTATCGCGTTCGGCAGTTACTGCAGTTATGCTTTCGGTTGCCGTAGCAAGTTCAGCAGTAACAGCGTTAATAGCCGTTGCGTGTTCGCTGGTTAAAGTGTCAATCTGTGCAATTTGGCTATCTACCAACTCCAGCTGGTCCTCATTGAGGAATACGCCTTCTTCGGTAGCTTCCAAAGTTTCCACATTCAACACTTTATTCACATTCACGAATTGTTTCTTCATGGGAATAAATGAATTAAGTGTTACTTTATTATTTTGATTACTTGTTTTTTTGGTGGGTTTGAAGTCGGCCAGTGCAATAATGCGATCCATGGCTACACTGAATTCGCCAATCGAATCAACGAGCGTTCCAACACAGTCAGAAGCGAAATAACTGCGGCCTTTCAACTGTTCAGGTTTTACTGCTGATCGATTGCCGGTAACGTCTGTTTTAAATTTGTCATTCAATGGATTTAAAAAACGGACTTTAACGAGGGTAAAATCAAATTCATCGATTGCTCTGGTATACTCTTCGTTTTTCTCCTCTGAGCCATCGGCGTAAATCGTTACTTGAATTTCACCATCTTCATTTTCTTCAGACTTGCTTTTACGACCTTCGTAAACGGCCATAGTACCAATACAGCCAATGATATCATTAGCGCGACTGGCAATAATTTCTTTGGTATAGCTGGCAATGTAATAAGCGGCCGAACAGGCCATACCGTCGACCCAGGTAATAATTGGCTTTTTACATTTCAGGATAGCATCGGTTAATTCAGGAACAGCAATAGCCTGACCGCCGCCTGATTCCATAACTATAATGTGACCGATTACGTTTTCTTCGGCATCGGCACGAAACAAGCGATTAGCATAGGTGCGGGTTCCTCGCGGTCCGCATTCCTGATCATGTTTTGTCAATACCGAGCGGATTGGCAAAACATTCACTACCTTTTCTTTCTCTGGCTCCTGATCCATTAACTCGGGCTGATCGTCGGCATAGTAACCCATAACCGTTGACTTATCAGCTGCTGAAATGGAATAAGGTTTATAGTATTCGGGCTCTTCGGCTTTCTCGATGCTGGCTCCTGCCATGAATCCCCTGAAGATGGGAAGCAACGACCTGAACGTGTTTGCATCGACCTGCCAGGGGCTGCTTACTATATCTTTTAAGAATAAATAGTTCATAACTTGCTGTATTTTCAGCAAGTTTAGGGCACAAAAAAGGCGGTCGAAAGGACATCGACCGCCTGTAAAAGCAGAAAACACGAGGTTTTCGGCTTATTCAGCAAATGGATTACTGATAAACTTCGCCTTCGACAGCTGGGTGCCGTAAAACGAAACGCTATGCCCGTTGCGTTCGGGAGTATCAGAACCGGTGTTCAGATCGAAAGCAACACGCAAGGGGATATCAACTGTTCCGGCCACTTTATACTGTTCATTCTGATCGAGATAAACCACGATCCATTTCCGGCCAGACATACCTTCAATAATGATTTGGGCTTCGGGTGAGTCCTTCGGTACAAAAGCGTTCAATTCGGTTTTGTAGCTCAATCCCGATTGGGTGTTGTTTTCTTTTTCGGTAAACGACATGCTCCCTGGTGAGCAATACATTTCGACGATATCATCCTGAGATGAAAAACTGACGGAGTCGATTCCGATGATGATATCGGTTGGTGGAACCGCCCAAATTTTCAGGAGTCCACCCATGTTGTCTGAAGGCTTATTCAACTGTTTCATATTCTATTTTTTTTGGTGTCACATTGTCCTTTTTGCGGGACAATGTGAGCATAAATAATTCGTCTATTTTACCAATAATCTCAACAAAAAAATCAATCTGGTTTACCGGCCTACGGCGGTAATATTCTTTCTTGATCGACTCATAAGGCCAGTATTCTTCTTCCATTTTATAATGCACCTGGTATTTCTGGATGCTGTCTTTAATCGATAGTCCAACACCCCGGTAAATATTCACCACATTGTGCATGTTACATTTAATGATTGATTCAAATGACTTTCCAAATTCAACCACATCAGTGCGCGAGAACTCCCAACCGTAACGGTAGAAATCTCGCTGTGATATTACAATTTCAATTGTTTCAGTGTAAGTACACAATTTATTTTCAAATTGTTTATCATACTGAGTGCGCGGTTTCTTTAACGAGCGGCATACAACCTTGTGAATTTCGGGGTGATTGGTGAAATCTGCAGGTAAACCGTAGTTCAATTCGATAAAGCGCTTTACGTAAGGCTTAACTGGTATGGAAACTACAAATTTATCGGGTGAAGTCATTTTTACATCGCGTTATAGGATTAACACGGTGAATGAAGCGGTTACAATATAGAAATTAATTTTAATATGTATGGTTCGAAAAACATAAAAAGCCTGCTCAACTACGAACAGGCTTTTGTTAATAACGATTTTAGTTCAACAACTCCAATACTTGAATCAAATTCTAATGTTAGAAATTGGTGATTGTATTCTGCTGATAAGATTATCAGAAAGATGACAATAGAGCATCGTTGTTTTAACATTGTTGTGGCCTGCAATTCGCTGAATGAGGTTTATGTCTGTGCCCTGCTCAACCATGTGCGTAAATGTGCTATGCCTGATAAGATGAGTGTAAACTCGCTTTTTAATTTTTGATTTTGCGGCTAATTGCTTCATTACCTCTAGTACGCTTCTGTCTGAATATTTTAATCCAAACTGACCATTCAAAACATATTTTTCAGTGTGATATTCTTTGTAATAACTTTTCAGTAGTGGTATTATGGTTTCGGGTAATGCAATTTGTCGGTCTTTGCGCCCTTTTGCGCAAATAATGTTGATTATCATTCGGCTGCAGTCGATGTGACTCCATTGCAGATTTATTACTTCAGAAACACGCAACCCACAGGAGTAAATCAATGCTAAAATAGTGCGGTGTTTAAGGTTTTCGCAAACATCAAACATTTTTTGTATTTCATCCTGACTCAAAACAATTGGCAATTTCTTTTCAGATCGTGGATATTCAACATTATCGAGCTTTCTCGGTTGATGTCCAACCTTTTCGTAAAACAACTTTATTGCACACAAATAAGCCTTATGAGTATTTACTTGCTGTTTTGTTGATAGAAACTTTTTAATCTGAACAGCAGAAATCTCACTCGGTTTTGTTGCTTCATCTTCAAAATATTTGAGAAACTTACCGATACAAGAAACGTAATTGCTTATGCTTTCCGGAGAGTATTTTTTGTACTTCATCCAGTCGGAAAGTTGCCGTTGATAGTTTCCGATGTTCATGCTGTAAAGTTTTAAATGTTAGTTTGTTGTGAGAATAAAATACATATAGTAGTTAACTGCAAGGCTAATTTGCGTCCGTGCATTTTGAAAAAGTCAGATTTAAAGCGTTCATTATCGCTTCGAGCTTGTCAGAGCCGAGAGCATGTTTTCCGCTCTCGAACTCTGAAATTGTGGCTTTGCGAACTTCAATTTTTTCGGCAAGTTCTTTTTGAGTTATATTTTGCTCAATTCTTGCAGCCTTGATGGCTTCGTTAATTTTCATTTTCTTCGATTAATTCAAAATTCCAAACGTCATAAGAGAAACTACCTTCAAAATTTTCAAACAGTCTGTCAATCTCTTCAAGTGTCAGGCTGTTGTTGTAACTATCCAACCAGGCGCGAAGGTAGGTTTCAGTTTCCTTCAACATTTTAGGATCATTTTCATTTTCACCAATGAAATTTGAAATTTCAGTTCCTTTGCGTTCGCCAGCTTTTGTTTTGATCAATAAGTAAGTTTTCATTTTAAATGGTTTTAATGGTTATAATGGTTATTATTTTCTTAATGAGCTACCTGCTTGTCTGAATTTTGCATTTGCCATGTATGCTTCAGCTCTATCTGATTCTTCTCTTGTCATTTCTGATAAATAATTTTCGGGAGCTGCGTTGTATTTTCTTACTTTCTTTGCTTTTGGGGCTGCTGTTTCAATTCCTTCAGTCATCCATTTTGCAGTTGCAATCATGTACATTTTGCCGTTGTCGCATTTGAAAGTCATGTTATCAAAAGAAACTACTGTTAAAACTTCATTTCCTAATTTTCCTTTTTGTCCGATTTCTAAAGTTGCCATGATGTTTTGTATTTGTGATTGTTTGATGAAGTAAAGATACGATATATAGTAATATCATGCAAGCTTTTTTGCAATTATTTTTCGATATTTCGTAATTATTTTACTTGTTTGTAACAATTGATACAAAACGAAGCCCAGCAGTTAACAGCAAAGTACCCGCAAGTCTGGCAGCAGTGCGGTGCGGTCTGCATTTATTCGCCCGGTCTTTTGCTCTGACAAGAAAGGTTTCAGCCCGTAGTCCAGCCCTGACGTGTACTTGCAGACCGTTATGCACAACTTAATTTGGCGTAGTGCATTTTGATACATTCAAAAAGATAATGAGAAATTATCGGTTGAACCGCATTACCTATTGACTGAGTTCTGTCCATCCTATCGGGAATGACATTAGATTTTCCAGCAAATCGGGGTGAGGGTAAAGACTGTCTTGTTCTCCATCCCGGATATACTCGTGTATATTTCCCCTGTAAGTAGGGCTTCCGAAATACCGATTCCGTGCAGCTCCTTTTGCTGTCGATTTCGTTGGTGTAGGCAATACAATATAATCGCTCTCTACCCTGTTGTATTCCAAAGTCGGTGCCAGATAAACATTGCCATTCTGCATAATACCCGATTTTGGAAAGGTCGCAAAGGACTTGCTCAAATCCTCGAACAAGGAGCATTGGGCTGTTTTCAATGATAATGTACTTTGGTCTAACGATCCCACAAATACGGTACATTTCAGACCATAAGCCGCTTCTTTCACCTCCAATTCCGATACCTTTTCCAGCAATACTGATGTCCTGGCAAGGGAATCCACCGCTAATGATGTCAACAAATGGCGGGTTTTTATACGTTCTAATATCTCTATTGATTTCGTGTTCATCTCCAAAATTCTTTTTAATAATACTTGTTTGAAAATCTTCAAATTCGCAACTAAAAACCGTTTTGATTCCAGCCATTGCAGCACCTAATCCAAAACCTTCAATCCCGCTGAACAGAGATCCATGTGAAAGCTGTGCATAACTTCGCATACCCGCAATTGGGGTATCGGTGCAGGTTGTTACTGTATCTGTATCTATTTTCATTCGTTAAATTTGACAGGTTATTACTTTCTATTCCCCAACTTCGTGTATGCTACACCGTTAGCAACAAGCGTAAGTGCTTCGTTGATGGTGATCTTTATCTTCTTGAATTTTATTCTCTTTTCTGTCTTGCTATTTCTTTAAATCTTTCTCTTGTTTCTGCATTTCGAATCTCTTTTCGATCATCTAATTTGTCAAGAGCTTTTATATCGCCAGACTTTGCCATTTCGAATAATTTTAAATCAATTACATAGTCTGCCATATCGCAGCCTTTTTGATATAGCTTATAAAAATCAGATGTTTTATCTCTCATTTCATTTGCAATTTCAGCTTCTTCAAGATTTAGAATATTGGCCATTTTCAAAGCATCATATGTAAATACTCCGAAATTGATAATCTGCTCTTCGTTTTCTTTTTCGATTTTCATTTTTTTAAATTTAAAGTGTTAGTAATCCATTCTTTATGAAAATTGTATGTTGTTTCATTATCCTCAATCAAATATTGCTCTATCCTGGCATTATCGGATAAATTTCCGCTCCCTTCAAAAACTATAAATTTCAAATCCTTTGTTTTTGCAATAAAAACTTTCGCGTGATTTACAGCAAAAGAAACTTCTACATTTTCTCTTTTTTCGGCATACATAATCAGTTCTTCGGCCCAGCGTTCATATCGTTTGTTTTCACGAAAAAACGAAGAAATCAAAATCGAACATTTAATATTTCCGGCATCAATGATTGATTTTAGTTTGTTGACTGACAATTGATTCATTCGGTAAACAGCAATATAAATCTCAACTAACTCATATCTTTTAAGCAAATATTCAATTACGACTATTGCATTAAAAGATTGTTCCGTTACCATTCGATATTGAACATTTGGGGATAAATCATCTCCAATAATGTCAATGAAATTTTTAGTTTTCTTGCAAATAATCTCATCATATTTGACTCTTTGCAAATAATCCTTTTTCGTTTCTACTTTTTCGTTTAAATCGTACCAAGGCATATTTTTAGATTTAAGTTGATGAATGAACGCCTAGTTGCTAACTTCAGCTATCCGGCAAGTCAGGCAGCCGTAGTTTTCGAGCGTTGCAGCCCGTATCAGCCAGTTCTCGGACAGGAAAGTGAATCGCTTCGCATCCTGCCCTGCGTATAGCTTCCACCGTTATAACCAATTTTAATGTATCTGACAGATTATCTTTCGACACTCGATACATCTGTAAGTTTTGCTGATTGTTGTGTAATTAAAACCATCTGCGATATTGGTATTTTCGCCATTGCCGTTAAAATCACATTGATAATCAACCGTGCCAGATATTTTGACTCGGCTATAATAACCATACGTGCTTCCGCAATGTGGACAGGCTGAAAAACTGGTTATAACAGCCAAATACCCGTCAATTGGGGTTTCGGTGGTTTTCGTTTGTTCATTCATTTTTTAAGTTTTATTTATGTTTGACAAATTATCTTTCAAATCCCCAACTGCGTGTATTGGCGGGAGCGTTAACTGCAAGGCTAATCTGCGTCCGTGTATTTTGAAAATGTCAGATTTAAAGCGTTCATTATCGCTTCGAGTTTGTCAGAGCCGAGAGCATGTTTACCGCTCTCGAACTCTGAAATTGTGGCTTTGCGAACTTCAATTTTTTCGGCAAGTTCTTTTTGAGTTATATTTTGCTCAATTCTTGCAGCCTTGATAGCTTCGTTAATTTTCATTTTCTTCGATTAATTCAAAGCTCCAAACGTCATAAGAAAAACTGCCAGCGAAGGCAGAAAACAAATCGGCAATTTCTTCATCCGAAATGCTTGTATAACTATTCAGCCATTCAGTTAGGTAAGTTTTCACTTCAGCCAACATTTTAGGATCATTCTCATTTTCACCAATAAAATTTGAATTTTCAGTTCCTTTGCGTTCGCCAGCCTTTGTTTTGATCAATGAGTAAGTTTTCATTTCTTTTATAATTTAGTGTTAAATAATATTTTAAATTGTGGGTATTTATCTCTAAATTGACGTGTTTTGACTGTGTTTTTATAAGCTGTATCCAAATATTCATTAAAGCTCATAGATAAACAAGTTCCATTTATTGAATTAATATAGTTTGCAACTTCATCATAAACGTAAAAAAAAGGGACTTTCTTTATAATCTTTATGCTTCATTACATAAGGGGCGGCCTTATATCTAAATATTATTTCAAATCGTTTAAAAAGTATTTCCAAATCGGTTAACCAGTAGTTTTCAGATTTTTCATTATTTGGGTTAAACCCGCAAAAACAATACAATTTCGTTCTTACCATTTTACATCAGGCTTTCTTTCAAAATACATTTCTGAAAACATTTTTAAATTTTCTTCAATTTTGGATTTATTTTCCCATAAATCAAATGCAAAATAATAAGTAAACCCGCCTTTTCCTCCATCATATTTTAACCTAAATAACCTATCAATTCGTTCTTTTGAAAGCAAGCGGATATCGAGTCCTTGTTTGTAATTAATTGGTTTATTTATTTCCTGAAACTTATCAAATATTTTAAAAAGCTCATTGTTTGGTAATCCTAAAACATTATCATCCAGTAAAACTATTTTTTTTCTTGAAGAATCATAAAACTCATCAATATGACTGTGTACTTTAACTTTATTACTATTAATGTTTACACAAAATAAGCAATGTCTAAAGCATCCTCTAGTAGTATAGCCAATTGAATAATCAGTATAAAACATTGTGTCTTTTATAATTCTATAAGCTGAATTATAAGCATCGTAATCAGGTTTTGTGTGTTCTATTTCATAAGGCAACGGTTCTGCTTTATCAAAATAAAATCCAGTGCCACCAATCTTTACATTTGGTAAATTATAAACAAATGAAGGCGTTGGTGTTTCGGTAAAAGCTTTTGAAATATAAATCTTATCGTATTCTTTTTTAAAGAGCGCTAAAGGGTTTATTTCATTAAAAGTAGCTATTTCTACGACATCTCCTTTGTTTTTATGAAATGCAGATAGTTTCATAATTGCCAAGTTGGGGAAATTATGATTATCTCTCATTAGTAGATCATTGTCAATTAAAGCTATATTCATATTTTTATTATTTTCTTAATGAGCTACCTGCTTGTCTGAATTTTGCATTTGCCATGTATGCTTCAGCTCTGTCAGCTTCTTCTCTTGTCATATCTGTTAAATAATCTTCGGGGGCTGCGTTGTATTTTCTTGCTTTCTTTGCCTTTGGAGCTGCTATTTCAATTCCTTCAGTCATCCATTTTGCAGTTGCAATCATGTACATTTTGCCGTTGTCACACTTAAAAGTTGGTTCAGAAATAGAAACTACTGTTAAAATTTCATTTCCTAATTTTCCTGTTTGTCCGATTTCTAAAGTTGCCATGATGTTTTGTATTTGTGATTGTTTGATGAAGTAAAGATACGATATATAGTAATATCATGCAAGCTTTTTTACAATTATTTTTCGATATTTCGTAATTATTTTACTTGTTTGTAACAATTGATACAAAATGAAGCCCTGGCAGTTAACTTCAGCTATCCGGCAAGTCAGGTAGCATCGGGTTTCGAGCTTTGCAGCCCGTATCAGCTACTTGGCGGACAGGAAAGTGAATCGCTTCGTAACCTGCCCTGCGTATAGCTTTGGATGTTATTTTTTATCTTCCTATAGTTTAACCTTTTAATTACGTTAATAATGTCGCCAATGTGTCGGAATTTGATCTTCGGCTTTCGATAGTTCGAAGTTATCATTGTCTTCATCGGCCTGTCTTGTCATATAACAATCATGCTGACTGCAAAAATATGCTGATACCCATCCGCTTAAATCACATCTATAACCTATACGAATACCTTTTGGGTTGAAATCCAAGTGTATCCACTTATCGTTCTGTAATAAACATTCAACTCCTAAAGGTGGAAGTTCATCCGTAATTGGTTTAAATTGTTTTGATTCTTTGGCATACTGATAACATAACAACTGTATTTTATACAGTGCCATTTCGCTCATTCCGAATTGTGAATGAATTTTTTGAACTTCATTTTGAATATTAATCATATCATTTATTTAAAAAGGTTTGTTTCAAATAGGTCTATTGTCGGTCTAAAAATTAACGTTATTTATTTCTAACTTTCTCCGCGGCTTCAGTAACTCTGGTAACCCGATAAACCCTTACAGGATATGATTTCATTTCTTCGGCAGATGTAAAGTCTTCGCCAATGGTGAGGCTATTATTATTTGCATCGAGCCAAATCAGTCGTTCAGCCCTTGTTTTTTCCGGAAGATAATTAGGAACCTTACGGACCCAATCTCGTTTGCTCTCCAGCGTTAAAATCAATTCGCCGTTAAAGCTTGGTTTTTCAATCAATGCTTCATATTCAGCTTTTGGTACGATCGCAAACTCTCCGGATTTAACGGTAAAGTCTTCAGGCATTTCGAACGTCCAGGTTCTTTCCTCGAAATCGCCTGTTAATGATTCTCCAAATTGTGTGTTCATTTTATTGATCTTTAGTTTGGTTTAAAAATTCTTCAGATGGTTCCATCATTTCCACTGCAGCAGCCATAAACAATAGTTGCACCATTCCGTCTTCTTGGTATGTTTCGGTTTTACTGATCCTGAGAATAGCCTCCAGTTCATCTAATTGATTGGCTTTCATTACTTCTTTAATGATGTGGATGTAAGGCTTCAATCTTTCGGCATATTCTTCGCGGAAAAAACGTTTGGCAGTATCTCTGCATTCGTAGAGTTTGGCTGCTATTTTGATTTCTTTTTCCATATCGATTGTGTTAATGAATTTAAAAGTTTGTACTCCTTCGATAATTGGTAAGCCATAATTTCATCTACCAAAAAATCATAATTTATTTCTTTTCCCATGGGTTATTTATTGGTTTTTAAAAATTGTTAAATAGTTTTTTAGTTTACTTTTTATCACTTTTCTAATTTTTTGAACATTTTTTAATATTGTTCGATTCAAAAAATTGATTGATTATTAAAATTTAATAGATATGTAGGCGGTTTTTTGGTGTTTTTGGAGCAAAAAAATTAATTATTTTTTCAGAAGGCCTTTTTTTGCCATTTCTCCGTCCCGCGTTCCCACGACTAACCGCTACGGATTAACACATTAATTTTCAATACCTTATTTTTATTAAAAGTTGGGGCACGGCTAAAAACGTCCGTCCCACCGTGACCCAGCGTGACCCAAAAATTAGTAATTTTTAGAGCGTGACCCAGCGTGACCCATCGTTCCCGCAACTTACAGAGAGAGATTATTACTTTTTTTATCATTATTATCATACTTTATCGGCTTGGTTTTCAATGGCATGAGTTTTGCAAAATCGTTTTACTCTGGTTTTTTGAGAGCGTGGGGCGCGGGGTGCGGGAACGCGGGAACGCGGGAACACCCTTTTGCCTGTCAGTTGCTTTTTTTATTATTTTTTTCTCCTTTAGTTTTCCTTCGGTCTGATTATGAAAATGTCCGGCTTCAGTATGGCAATCCATCGCCTTTTCCATTCGGATACATCTGCAGTTGCAAACTGACGGCCTGTTGTTCCGGCGATGCTGGCTTTCCTCCCTCCATCTGACTTGAACTACCCAAATCAATACCCAACTTCTCGTAGTCCAATGCAATGGCGCTGGTGCGTTTCGATTCTTCGAACATGGTAGATATTACCCTGCCGCTGCTATCGTCAGCCAGTTCGCGGTGTTCGTTCTGCCAGGTGAATGTGCTATGCTTTACTGCTCCGATATAGGCCGGATGATCTTTCAGATAGTTTTGGAGGTTGTTCATTTTCAAATGTTCCTGAATACCCACACGGTCGCGGTATTTCGGGTGAATCACTTCGAGCCTTACAAACAATACTTTCTTTGGCCCATCGTCGAAAGTCTTCAGGCTGCTGTTCTTCTGCCCTTCGCGTACGGTAATTTCATCGAGCAATTCAATTTTAAATTCCTTACCACGTATCAGTCCGTTACGGGTATCTTCGGTGAGTTGCACAAACGTATCGAAGAACACGGCCAGACGGTTGGAGCTGGTAATGCTTTCGCTCTGGTGGATCAGCTTCTTCCGGGCAATCTGATAAAACTCCTTGTAAGTGAATGGCAATTCCAATCCGGGAACATGCTCTTCGAACAACTTCACCATGGCCAGAAACAATGATACCGTATTTAATACACGGGTTTGAAATACTGAATGGTCGTCGGTCAAATCTTTACGGAGTTCCTTTTGCACGATGCGCAGCTTGTTTTGGTAGTGATCTCTTACAATTGGCCTGCATTTCAATACTTCAACCAGTATCTCTGTAAGTCCTTCTTTCTCCCATCGTTTAAGGAGTTGGAAATTTGCGACTTCGTTGTCGCTCCACAGTTCCTTTTTAGGTACCGGGCATAATACGCAACGGTTGGCCAGCGAAGCATCATCACGTTCAGGAGCTTCCTGTCCCAACAATATCGGCACCGCATTCACCTGGCTAACGTCGAGCGCTGTTCCCTGTGCGCCTTGCCGCTTGGTTTTACCTTCACCATCATAGATACTGGCTTTCAAACCCTGAAATTTAATATCCGATATCTGCTGATCGTTATACTCTTCCATCACTACCGGTGCATCGCGGTAACGCTGGAGCATGGTGAAAAATGCGGCATCAGTTCCGGAATTCAGGTTAAACATTGGCGCATCAGGATGAATGTATAATGCTCGTATCGATTGTGCCAATTGCGATTTTCCGCACTCTGTAGGGCCGATAAAAAACAAGGTGGTGAATAGCCTGTCAATCTTAAATATGTCGCTCCGGAAGGCGCACATAATGGCCATGAGTACCGTCCAGCAGCCGTTATCGTTGTATTTATACACTTCGCGTACCAGGGCAGCCCATTCCTTGAAATGTACGTTTTTGTTTTCGCGGTAAATAAAGAAACGGTCGAGGGCAAACTGATCTTCATCTTTCCTGACGTCCTTATAAATAATTGATATCGAGGGCGAATAAAAGGTGGTGTTCTCATGCTCGATCAGTCCCAGCTCGTCCATGTACTTAATATTCCCATCGATCAGCGCGGCATTGCTAAATGTATAAAAGTCTTCGTTCTGCTGACCGAAAATGGTTAGTTCGTAGGCTACAGGGAACTGAAGCGCGATGGAGTCGAGAATGGTATCCAGATGAAATACTTTGGCATTCCGGAGCAGGTAAGGACCCTGACGAAACAGGAACTTTTTAAATGCTCCAAACTCAATCATTTCGTTACTCGGGATCTCCACGTATTTCGACGATCGCAAATCGGCATGGTTCAGCTTGCAGATTCGTTTATTCTTAAGCGGATCGTCTGAGAATACCTGAAACTGGGGTTCCATGTAGAAGTTACCGACCTTGGTCAGGGTGCCATGTTCGGTGGCAAACACATAAAAGATCTTTTTGCCGTCTTTATTCTGGGCTGCAAAATGGTTGTACTTATTAAAGAACTTCTGATCGACATACTCGGGAAGTTTCTCGATCGAAAAAACATAATGCTCATCATCGATCATTATTTCCTCGTTACGCTGCTGCACCTTATTTTTTACCTTACTCAGGAAGGGTTTCAGCACCTGCGCAAAATCGGCTTTCGACAGGCCAAAACGCTTGGCAATCTCTGCTGTTTTAATTGATATAGTCGTGTTGTCGAGCTTACTCAGGAATTCGGCAGCTGCTTCTACCGCTTCTTTCTTCGAATCCGGATCATATGGTTTGATACTTTCGGCCAGATAGTCAAAATAAAAGGTCGAAAACGATACATATTCCTGATCATTTCCATATCGGTCACCACAATTTAACGAAACTGCAAATCCGTTCTCGGCCAGAAATTTCATTTGCTTGACCTGACGCTGAATTTTAATAAGTTCTTCAGGAGATACTTCCATCCCTGCCCGGCATGATGCAGAATGTTCGTAGTCAAACTCTTCGGCAAAAACTAAATTCTTAGTTATACCTGAAAGCTTTCCGATCTGTACGGCGGTCAATAATCCGGAGATAACTATCGAATTTGTTTCAAGATCCGAGCCGGTATTGGCAAATGCCGTTTCTTTTGAGGTGTAAATAAATACCTGGTCCTTTTCGCGAATGGCCGTTTCGTTCACGATCATTCCAAACAGCTCGTCAGCCTTCTCTTCCTTGAATACTCCGGCTTCAACTTTTTTGCGGTCGAGGCTGAATTTGTTGGCCACTTCAGAAAAATAAGTTTCGCGGGTAATCAGATCCGGAACTTTCTTTACAATGTCAAGCAGTTCGTTGATCAGCTTTCCTTTTTCGGCAGGTTTTTGCTCAATGTCTTTTGCAGCCAAATCGCACATCAGCAAAATGAAATCTTTCTCGTTATCTTCAATCCATCGATACAGCTCGTCGCGGCTTTTACCTTTGGCAAACGTATCCGGATCTTCGCCTGTTGGAAGCAAGGCCACATACACATTCAGGCCTTCGGCAATACAAATATCGATGCCTTTAACAGCTGCTTTCAAGCCTGCGCCATCGCCATCGAATAGAATGGTTAGGTTGCTTGTAAATCGGCGGATCAATCGGGCATGTTCAACCGTTAAAGCGGTTCCTGAAGTACAAATGGTATTGGTAAGTCCTTGTTTGTGGAAACGGATTACATCGGTATTGCCTTCAACCAGGTAAGCTTTTCCCTCTTTCACAATGGCCGCTTTGGCCTGAAATAAACCATACAATAACCGGCCCTTATGGAACAATTCAGTTTCCGGAGAATTGAGGTATTTGGAGTCGTTTTTACCCGGGTTCGGGTCGAGTATACGTCCGGTAAAGCCAACTACATGCCCCATCAGATCGAAATACGGGAACATCACCCGGTCGCGGAACCGGTCGAAGTACTTACCGCTTTCTGCCTTGCTAAGCAGACCGGCCTTATGCAATTGCTGCGGATTATATCCCAGCGAACTCATGTATTCCAGCAAGCCGCCCCAGGCAGTGGCAATACTTCCCAATTCGAATTTCGCCAGATCCACCAGATCAAAATCACGGTCTTTCAGATAATTAATAGCCTGTCCGTGGTTCTTCAGGTTGTCAGCATAAAAGGTAGCTGCTACACGGTTCATTGTAAACATCGTATCGCGCTCACTCCGCTTCTGGAGTTCATCTGCGGTCATTTCAACCTTCGGAATTTCGACATGATATTTTTTAGCCACGTATTCAATGGCTTCAGGATAAGTCATTGCTTCGTGCTCCATCACAAAGCTGATGGCATTACCTGCCTTTCCGCAGCCAAAACATTTAAAAATACCCTTGGCCGGGCTGACGATCATCGAGGGGGTTTTCTCGTTATGAAAAGGGCAAACGCCCAGGTAATTCACGCCTTTCTTCTTCAGGTTCACAAATTCGGAAACCACTTCGGTAATATTGGCGGCTGACAGTACTTTCTGGATAGTATCTTGTGGGATCATTAGTGTTGATTATTGTTGATTATGAGTTACGGGTTTCGCGTTACAAGGCGTTGATTAAAGTTCAATGGTTTTTGATGCGGTGACTATATATCCTCTGCGCCTTAATTCATCTGCAATCTGCTTATCTGATATATCTTGTAATTCTAGAGGTTCAATTTCTACTGGCAAAAACTTGTTCTTTTTATAATTGGAAACACTTTTTCTGTATTGAAAAATTAATTCAAGAAAAACTCTGTAATGAATTGGCTCAGCATCAATTTTCATGTATAAATCAGAATATCTATTGTCTATTCCATTACCGCCTTTTTTTGAGAATTTAATTTTATCGTTCTCTTTTAAAAATGAAGCTACCCTTGTATAATAACAGCAATTGCTTTTTTGAAGATAAAGTCTCAAATTGTTTAGATCAAACAATTTATATTTTGAAAGAAATTCATTGGTATGCAATGATAAATGCTTTGCCAGTTGAATATCTCTATTTTCATTTGATGATTTATTAACTTGCATTTTATCGGTTTTTAATTGCGTTGTCGGTGGTTTTTACCTTTTTAAACAGGAAGAAAGCGATCTTACTATCCTCCTTCAGGTAAGGGTATTTTTGTTTCAGATGGCGGCTGGTCCATGCGGCATCGTGCCCGTAAGTAATCTCACAAATCAGGTTGCTCATTGTGTCCAGTGGAAATCTGAAGAAGTCGCCGCGTACTACCTTTATTTCCCTGCCTTCATCAACCAAAATCATTTCAACCGGCGTTTCGGCAATATCAATCAGGTCTTTTTGCGGTGATGGGAATGCTAAAAAGAATGTGCCTGTCTCAGGAATGTGTGCTTCAATGCGTTTTGGTTCGGTCATGGCTTTTTTAGGTAAATAAGTATCTGTCATTTTCTTCAATAATGGTAGTGGTAAAGGGAAATCCGGATTCAGGAATCTTCTGGATCACTTCAATCAATCCGGTAGATCCGGTAAAAACGATATGTTTTCGCTGATCAAATGATATTTGCAAACACAAACACTTACCGGATCCTCGCTCTTTAAATACTTTAGAGTCTTCAACTTTGAAATGATGGACCACAATCTCACGATTCAATATTCTCGACATCTTGATTTTATCACCTTCAAAAGCCTGGCTTTCTACCCTGATGTTGAATTGGCTAAATGTGTTCATGCAAGTAGTTTTTTCATTAAATTTTTGGAATTGCAGTGCGCTGCCCATCCGTTGTATGATGCAATTGATTGAGCATTTCTTCTGGTTTTAAGCATTCGGGCAAAGTTCTGTTTGATGCTCTTCCGGAGCAGCGTATGTGTGTGACGGAAGACATATCCAACAAAATCAATTCCTCGGACATCGACAGGAAATACCTGATAGTTTCCTTTTACTGTTAGTTTAAGCCGGTCTTTCAGATAAGTCCTAATTTCGGCAAGCAATTGGTGCAAATAAGGCTTGCTGCTTGAGAGGATCACCAGGTCATCAGCGTAACGGAAATAGTACTTCACCTGCAGGGTTTCTTTCATCCAGTGATCAAAGTATGTCAAGTAGAAATTAGCAAAGTACTGGCTCAGGTAGTTCCCGATCGGAAGACCATCGGTTGAATCTATAATCTCGTCGAGCAGCCAAAGCAGGTCATTATCCTTGATTTTACGGCGAAGCAGCTGCTTGAGTATTTTGTGATCCACATTCGGGTAAAACTTCCGAATATCGAGTTTCAGGCAGTATTGAGTTCCGGGAACATCTCTCAGCGCATGTTTCACCGCATTGGCCGCAGCATGGATGCCTTTTCCTTTGATGCAGCTGTAAGTATCTGCAGTAAATACAGACACAAAAATTAGCTCCAGAACGTTCATCACCGCGTGATGGGTGATCCGGTCAGGATAATAAGGCAAACGGAATATCAGGCGCTCTTTGGGTTCAAAAATGGTGAACGTTGTATATTCAGAGGTTTTATAGGTTTTATCCTTCAGCATTTTATGCAGCTTTTGAATGTTTGCTTCCCGGTTCCGGTCGTGCCCGATTACTCCAGGCTGTTTTAATTTCCCTTTTCGGGCAATCTCATCAGCCAACTGGAGGTTTTCGATGCTGTAAATCTTCTCGTATAAATTGTTGATCCGTTTCATATTTTGGCCTTTGCTTTTAATGGATCGTTTTCGCTTTCACTACCAACGCTCCGTTAAAGAATCCGTTATTTTTTGCACTGTTGGCAAGGTCTATGCTGCCAGTAATCGCATAGGTGAGAGCTGACATTCGTATTCGTGTTATCGTAGTTGTAATTCGAGTTCGAAAAACTGAAACTGGAAGACAGAACTAACAGCAACGCAGCGTACAACCTTTTTTATTATTCTGAATACAGCAAGTATTCCTTGTACTCTTCCTGGAACTGTTCGGCTATATACTCAGCCTTCTCTGAGGTATCAGTGCAAAGGCGAGAGCCGACAGCCGTAATCGCGTAAGCGCAGCAGTAAGCCGAGCGCGAAAAACCGAAACCGGAAGACAGATTGAAATATGGCCAGTATTTGTATTGATCGGAATTACTCCAGTCGGGATTCCAGCCCTGGTTAATTGCTTTCACTACAATCTTTAGCTTTTCATAGTTAATTGTATCATCATCCAGACCAAGTGCGGCAAAACGATAATCAAACTCTTCTTCAGTAATTCCACATTCTTCGCAGGCATCCGCAAAGGTTTTGATGTCGGTGAATTCTCTTTTTTTGAAGTAATCTTCTCCAAAAGTTTCGATCAATACTTTCTGAAACCACGCTGGAGCTTCAGGATAGAGCTTTTTTGCTGTTGTTTTTTTAAGTGTTAATTCCATGATTTTGATTTATTTATATAAATAATAAAGTGTTCTATATCAATGTGTATTGCACTCCGTAATTGTAATTGTTACTTAATTCCTTCACTGCCTTATTCAATTCTGCATGTCCGGTCATTTCCGGAGGAATCAAAATCGTTTTGCTGGTTTGCTCCAGTTCGAGTCTATAACCGGCAGCCTTTACTTTCCGATTCAGGTAATACTTGCGGTCGTAAGTATTTCGCAGGGTGACCAGCTGCCCTTTTGCTGTATCTTCAGCGGCCTTACATTTCACCACGGCCAGCTTTTCGAGCCGTTTATTTAGGTTTCTGAAATACAATTGAAGTACTTCGCCTTTGACGACAGGTCGCTTTCGCTTGCGAATCCGAATTGTTATGACCTGTATGTCCGAAGATTTACGATCGAGTACCGGAAGTATGCTGGCTACTAAAGCTGATGGGACAATGATTCGTGGCATGGCGAGAGTTATGAATGTTAAATTACTGTTCGGTTGAATCGGAGCCAGTTTTGGCTTTATCGGATATCTCGCTGATTACTTTCATAAATTCATCCAGTTTGCCGTAAAATGTTTCGAGTACGTCTGAAGCAGTTTTGACATCATCGGCAATTTCATTTTCGACTTTGTAAATCAATTTTCGCTCTCTACGGATCGCAAAAACTGAAAGTATGATAATGGCTGTAAGTATGCCGTAAATTGATAGCATGATTAATTCTTGCATTGGTTTTGATTTTTAGGTTCTGGATGTTTCTTTTGATGATTATCGAATTCGGTTTGCAAGCCGTGAATAAATTCTGATTCTCGGCCTTTGTAGTCTTCGGGGTAAATGCCCATTGTGAAGCCTTGCACAATTAAGTCCGCGCCTTTCAACTCATTTTGATTAATGAATTCAATGGCTTCGGTAATCATTTCGTGCAGCGAAAAGTTACTCCGCGGAACGAGCTCAACATACTGGTCGCTTTTCAATTTCAGAAAATTCATGATAGTTAACTTATAGGTTAATTTTCGGCCAGTTTTGATGGCGTTCGCCGTCGATCAAATCTCCGGCAGCTTTTCGGCCAACGTTGATCATCAATGAGTGATGTAGCTTTTCGAATTCCCATGTTCGACCCAGACCTGGTTCTACTTTGCCATTTTTGCAAATCCAACTCCATCGATTTGATTTGGCACTATCTGAATCTATTGCTGGTCTCCATTCGCCCCACTGTTTAAAAAAGAATGGTACGCTTGCTGCTTTACACTGATATCGAATTGAACTAACCCAGTAGGGGTGCATGGGTCTGGCCTTGGGACCAGATTCGCCTCCGCAGATAACCCAGTCTAAAACAGGCAGCCCATCGCGGAATGATTTGGTTTGGTTCGTTGCAAATCCGGATAATGCGTTTTGGGTAATTGTTTCGCAGATAAATGGCCTAATTGCGGTTAAATCAACCGGTCCCAACATCGGCTCGATGCTTACAAACCGTTTAGCAGCTGGTATTGATAAAAGTATCGGGATTCGTTTATTGGCTTGCTCCTGGTTCTCTGCAGTAACTCCTTGCCAAATATTATTCTTTGATTTTAGGCAAACATCTTGTATTCCAACTCCACCAGTTTTACGAAGAAGCCAGTCCCAAAACTCATACATTCGTTCCGGCCTTTTTGTAAGGACGATAAAAATGTGCTGATCATTTGCGAGCATCATATCATATATCTGCTCAATAGTTTCGAATGAAACTGATTCGTGGAAAAGATCGCCCATTGAGCAAACAAATACCATTCGCGGTGCTTTCCAGACTAGTGGCCAATTCCACTGATTAAGGCAAGCACTTGTATTACCATTCCATTTGCCGTTAGAAATTACCGGCGAATAATTGTCTTTTGTGGCCTGAATTCCGGTTAATCGGTTAGCCATTCGTTCGGCATAACAGTTATCGCATCCGGGAGATACTTTAGAGCATCCAACAATGGGGTTCCACGTTTCAGGCTTGTAACCTGGCATATTGAGCCAGCTAATTTTATGCTGTTTCGAGCGTTGTCCGGCCTCGATTTGATCATGAAAATGTTCTTTTGTTGCTGACATGGCTGTTAAACTTGATAGGTTGATTGATGTTTGGCAATGGCCTTTTGCAGTTCTGCATGATAAACCATCAATGCTTTTTCAGGATCGTGATACAGAAGCGGGTATTCGCTGCCTTTGAAAAAGCAGTTGTATTCAATTTCCTGTGCTTTCAGATCGTATTTTTTGACCAGCTTCAGTAAATATACTTTCAGGCCAAAATGCTCGAAAATGACCTTCATAATCCGGTCTTCCACTTCGCAATAAAACGGAAGGTGAACTTTAAGTGGCTTAATCATATCGCCAATATAGGCTTCGGCAGCATCGTGCAACAGCGCGGCCAGCTCAATACCAAGAGAAACGTGAACGGTATTCTTGATAAGCAGGTAACGAACCAATAGGCAATGTTCGGCCACCGAAAAAAAGCGGGGCGACATGCCGCCAAAGTGCGGTTTGTAGGCCAATCCTTTGGCAATGTCGAGCAGGTCGACCATTTCAACGGTTGGCTCCAAAAGATTGAATTTTTTGCCCGAAATGGTATTGATACAGCCGTCGAGCTGACGGAGCGGAATTAACTCTTCCGGTGTTGATGTTTGATTTTGCATGGATATGTATTTATTGAATGATTATTAACTAGATTACATGCTTTCGCGGCAAAGACCTATACAGTCGTATTTGCATAGTTCATTGGTTTTGTAACACATCTGGGGTTTTCCAGTAGTGGAGAGAGTTTTGAATTTAACCACCCATACCCATGGGTTGGAGTCCCAGCTTTGGGGGCCGTTTATGTATGTCCAAAGAGATCGGAATGAACTTTTCGCTCCGGTATAACTAGCTCCAATACGTACTTTTTCACCCTTTATAACTTCCGTTTTCATTGCACCCCCGGCAAGTAGTTTCATTGAATATTTATCGTAGTATAGAAATGAACTACTCGATTCAATAGCAGGTAGAATACCTTCCGATTTTGCATCTTCTTCTGAAATATCCTGCAACTGTTCCACCCTGATCTCTTCTACTTGCAACCAGATGCGGGCATAATCTTTACGCATGTGAATGGATGGCTTATACTTAAATCCTTTTAATACACTTTCACCATCCGCTTTGTATTTTATTGCATCAAGCCAAAAGGAAAAACTTTCTCTTACCCAAAGCACATCACCAGGTTGCCCGTAGTGGCACATTGTTCCTAATTTATGGTCAGAATCGTTTGCTTGAAAAAAGGCGTGAAATCCAATAACAGAACTGATTTTTGTATCAATAGCCCTGATTATTTTGCTCAATGCAAATTTCATCGTTTGGCAATCCCAACCAGATCGTTTGGTATTTACAATTCTTCGAGTCATTGTTTTGCGGCCATCGAGCAGGGCCTGAACCATTGGAGTACTGAATAAAATTGGTATTTCTTTCATGGTATTATTGGTTAGATTCTGTTGTTTAAAAGCTTATAAATTTCGTAATGTGACATTTCCGGATTTTCTGAAATCAGTTTGTCGATAGCTCGTAGCGGAAGGTTCATTCCTGAAAATACTTTGCTTGACATCCAATTTTTAGAAAATCGCAGGTTTTTTAAAATGGTTCGTTTTGTTGCGATTTTGGCATTATGCGATTCGCATTCTTTTAATAGGATCCGAGCCAGGCACTTTGCATCGCTCAATTCACGATCATTCAACTGGTTTATCAATTCGGTATACAGATATCCGGTTTCGGTAAATGGAGTCCGGCGTTTCCATAATTCATCGTCAGCCCATTGTTTTACTACTCTGAATTGAAATACTTCTTTTTCTTCCTGTGGTGTCATGATTTAAAGTATTGAGGTTCTTCCACCTTTTTTCAAAGATTCGTTGTTTGGCTTTTGTGCCAGTCGTTCGATACACCTGTTTTTTTGCTCTACAGAAGTGAAAAAATAAGTGCATTTCATTTTTGTATCATGAATCTGTATGGGCATTTTCGATGTGTCGGGACTTCTAACCCGGTTGTGCTTCAGTATTTCTCGGTCGTGTGCCGGTTTAATGCGGTTAATACCTGGTATTAATGCTGCCGGCAGTGCCTTAGTTGGGTTTTTTGCGCTCACCTTATTGTTGTTTAGTTATTATTTATATTCTTCAGTTTTTCCGCGTAACACGGCTTTGTCTATTCCTATCATATTCCAATCCAGTTTCATCATTTTAGCAATGTTGGTAAATCGCCTCTCGCAATCTTTGCAGCAATTTGCGGGGTTCATTCCGGTAGCTTCTTCGAACTGAATATAGAGGCCACCACTGGCATGACACAGCGCCGATCCGTATCGATGAATATGGATTTCACCAAACATTACGGTTACTGTAAAAACTGAAACGGCCACGATCCTTTGGGGCGTTCCCATCCGTGGCGGTAGGGGCGGGTCCAGTCGTTCCCGGCAGAGATAGAATGCTCGTACTGCGCGTTTTCCTGTGCAATTCGGTTTTTATGTTGGCGAACCGAATATTGCATTTTCGAAACGCTGCAGCCTGTAACCATTGAAAGCACCGCCCAAATAGCAATGGCAAGTATCAGATAGTCGATTGTTTTTGAAATACGATTGGCGTGAGGGATTTCAGTTTGGCAATAAGGGCACGTGAAACGATGGATACGTCCATCAAACTCTTCGTGACATTTCAGGCAGGTGAACATTACCTCGTGGTTGTATACTTGGATATTGTGTTTCATTGGTAAAGGATTTAGCTAGTAATTAATTGGTTAACTGGTTTATATGTTTTGCTGTCTTTATCGAGGTATTCGAAGTGAACCATTAGTGCCTTAAAACCTTTGTAGCTGTTTGTTGGTATCAAAAATCGAATTTCGGTGCGATGGCTGATCCAGAATTTAGCCATCAATTCGTTGGTTGAGTAATGCCATGCTTTCAGGAGCGTTTCGAGAGTTACGAGGCATTCGTTAATCAACGACTGGTCGACCCTGTTATAACCCTTTCCCCTGATTTTTTTCTGAATCTGGATCAGGCTTTCGATATAACTTCGGGCTTCGGTGGCAAACATGGCAGTTTCGGAGTTATGAGTTTTTATTTAAAAGCACATCGATCATCTGCTTTCCCTTATCTCTCGAACGTATTGCCATACCTATTTCGTTGGCTGCAAATAAAATCTGCTGTTCGAGTTCCGGATCATCCTGCGCTTCTTCGGCCAGTGTGTCGCCCAGGTATTTAATGTCGCCGGTATAGTTAATTGTGCGGCACGATCCAATTTTGATGTTGATAATGGTACACATGGCTATTCGTCGATTAAGCAGGTAAGTTCGTTATTGAGGATGTCACGACGGACAGAACTTAGTCCGAAATCAGTTTCCTGATAAACTAAAATTCTCCGAGTTGGCAATTGGTTCAACTCATGAACATGTTCAAATTCTTCACGACAACGTTTTGAGTTTTGCCATCCACGCATAAAATAAATAGCCGTGGCATCTTTGGATATAACTCTTTTGCATTCTTTCAACTGTTCAGCATGACTCCACGAGTAGGGAATACCAAGTTTAAGTGGATTGATTACTTTCAAATCAAGTTTGCGAAGGTCATTTTCAACCTGTTGAAATTTAGCTTCTGCTAAGTCGGGCTGAACTTCTGTAATTGGTCCGGCAATGTAAATCATAACTGTGTTGTTTTTGGGCGTGGGGACGCTATTTGTAATTTTGTTGTTTGTTAGGTGAAAAACAGGGGCACCGATAAGGATCTACCCCCGAATTGCTTCATCCACCGTGTCGCGAAGACGGGAATCGAACCCATGACCTCCGGATTATGAATCCGGCGAGCTGCCTGCTGCTCTACTTCGCTGTGTGCCCCGGCAAATAACCTAACTGTACCGGGGCGTTGTTGCAAATTTGATACATGTAACACAGGGCGGTTTTGTTTAGCAGGGCCCAGAACTGCATCAATCAATTAAGAATCGAACAATGTTTTTTCTTCCTCCATTACATCTGCATCGAGTTCTCGTAGTTGCTTATTAATTTTATTTATTTGAGTATTGGCACGATCGAGGCGAAGAGCAACTTCTGGATCGAGTGTATTGAAACATTTATCGATTTCGATTTGGATGCGGGCTTTTTCGGAAAGTAATTCTTTACGGCCAGTGATTGCGCCGTGGAAATGTTCGTATAAAACCCGGTAACATTCCCATTTATAGGCAGCCAATTCAGTTGATTGAGATTGAATCTGGAATATCCATCCGTAGATGAAAAATTCAGGCAAAGAAGACATTTCCTGAAGTCTTCCGGAGGCATCGTGCATTGTCTGATTAGACAACGCAGCACCCAAAATTTTGTCATCTTTCAGGTTCTTAAACTGGCGGATGTAATCCACATTTAAAGCTTCGCAAATTGGTTTAATTGCGATCCAGTACTGGCCATCAACAGCAACGAAATAAATGGTTTTGCCGTTGAACTCTAAAAACTTTTTAATCGAATTTTTCATTGTATTGGTATTTATTGGTTAAATTCCGAATTCGGCAGCACGGGCAATTATTCCAACTGTTGTAGTTACATTCATCTTTTCGCGCATAATGGCTACACGCGATTTAATAGCTGGCAATGACACGTGAACGGTATTAGCAACCTGATCCATATTTTTGGCCGATTTCAGTGCGATGATGGTTTCAACCTCGTAGTTTTTGAGTCCAGCAGCGCGAGAGCATAAGCGACCACGAAGGGGGCAGGAGTGGTCGGTGCACATATTATTATAGGCATCGGGAGTAAACTTGAAATCGAAATCTGGAACATGGTCCAATCCGCCAACAACGCAGCGATACCAGCGGTCGAATACTTCTGAAGCTTTAGTGATTCCTATTTTAGCGATGTATGCCAACGATTGTTTATCGGCCATAAATGCTTTCCATATAGGTTGCTGAATTCGGGAGTCGCATTCGTGGAAACGTTTAACCGTTCCGTTGGCAATTACCCACTTTTCGTTTTCGTGCCAAAAAGCTTCGATACCCGAAAAAATTCCAGCCGGAACATTTTGCGATGTAACCTGTTGTTCTTTCATAACCAATAGATTTATTTAAAAAACCCCGCTAATAGTCCGCCAAGATTTAAGCGGGGTTTTTTGTGTTTTTACTCTACTTCTACTTCAGATCGTTCCAACTTCTCTATGATAGCAACCTTTATCCACTGCGATTCGTTGGTGTTATCTTCTTTTGCTTTTGCTTTCACAATTTTCTTTAACTCTTTTGGCAGTACAATTGCCGAACGGGCATCGTTCAGTTGAGTTAAAAACTTCATCCTATTTGCTGTTGCCATAGTTGTATAATTATTACATATTTATATGACAATAGTACAAAATTTGGTTTGATTAAAAACCAATATTGGTTAAAAAATAACCAAAAATGATTATTTATTTTAATTCTAAATAATACATGTTAAATATCAATAGGATAGCTTCAGATATCAATTTTAAAAGTCTAACCAAAATTGACGTTTCAAATATTTTAAAATTGCCATATACTACAGCGATCAATCGCATGAAACATGGAAATTGGACACCTGATGAAGTTGAAATACTTGCAGATTACTTTGGCCGAACGATAGCTTATTACTTCGACAAGGAAGAAAAGCAGCAAAAGATATTAGTTGGAGAAGAAATATTGAATGTGGCTAATGAACCATGTAATAAATGTGAAGTGTTACAGGCCAAGCTTGATGGAGCCAACGCATTAGTTGAGTCGCAAAAACAAACAATTGCAGCATTGCAGGGAGAGCATAAAAAAGAGACCCCGGATGCAAGTATCGCACAAGCGGTCTAATTTCCAAAAGTACCAATTAGAGCTTCCGTTGGTATGGTGGGGTGGTGATGAAGTTTGTGTTATAGAAGTAGTAGAATAAATAAAACAGGATTAAACCTTTTTAAAAAGCAAAAAATATTGATCCTAAGTTGACATACACATAATATAAAGGAGATGAGCAAAGAATTTATTGTTTTAACTACAAAAGAAAAAACACCAATTATTATTGGTGTTTCAACCATTGGGAAAATTGAACCAGAACCATCCAGCGACGGTAACGGATCGGTAATAACCCTGAATTTTTCGAGAGGAAAAGACTTATGGCCGCAAACAGAATATGTGACCGCAAGTTTTGATGAAATAAAAGCGATGATTGGATTATAACGTACCGTTTTTGATGTACTTATAAATACCATCAGCAACTTTAATAAGATTGCTTGAATCCGTATTTGATTTTAAAGCCAAATCAACTGACCTTAATCTTATTTTTTCGGATTTGTTACCAAAAATAGCGTTGACAAAATTTTTAAGTGCTTTCATAATTGAATAAATTTTCAACAATGCTAATCGTTTTGGTAAATGCAGGAAAGGACAAACGACATACACATTATATTATAGCTACACTCACGAATACAACCAAAACTTGCAACATACACATAATACGATTTTCAAGAACATCAGGATGAAGTGGTTAAAGGGTTTTTGAATCTCCCGCCAGCTCCACGATGTTTTATAAGATAGCTGATTTTCAACGCTTTAAGGTTTAAAAAGTGTATGTCAGCGTTAAAGAAAATGTATGTCGTTATGTATGTGTTTGTTTTTTGGGCGTGGGGACGAACTTTATTCAGACATTATGAGACGACAGAAATTGTTCAGGGCGCCGCGCCTGTTTGATCAGGGCGGCGACCTTTCAAAACCCTGGTGGGTTGAGATTGGCTATCGTGATCCGCGAACTGATAAAATGGTGCGGAAACGATATCAGGAAGGTTTTGCCCAAATCCGTACAAAAAAGGATCGGTATAAGTTTGGTGAAGAGTTAATCAATAACCTCACTGCAAAACTGCTGAAGGGATGGAATCCTACAGATGACTCCTCAGTTCAGGTGGTATATGTCGATGATCTGGAGTATCACACAGCTGCTCAGGTATACGGTCGTAAGCGACAGGCAAATAAGAACGTCAGGTTCTATGCCTCCGAATATGTCACCCTTCAGAAAAGCATCAAAGCAAAAAAAACTTACGAAAGTTATCGCGGTAAACTCCGGGAGTTTGTGTCATGGCTCGAGCGTGAAAAATTGGTTGACAATGACCTTTCAACATATAATCATGATCTGATTCTTAGATTTTTCGATCACTTGATTATTGATCGTCATCTGGCAGGTCCAACAGTTGAAAAATATAAAATTACGCTCGATGGCTTCTGGGCTTATCTTATCGATCGCAAAGTAATCAATGAGAGTCCGGTGGGTAGAATTGGAATTCCGGAACCTGGTGAGGATTTCTCAGCTATTCCATTTCTGGATGAAGATTTAGAATTGATACTTCCAATGATCAGGGCTGAAGATCCCCAACTGTTTCTTGGCGCCATGCTCCAGTATTTTTGTTTCATCCGGCCAGGTGACGAATTGCTTAAGCTTAAACTTAATCAGGTAAATATGTCGGCACGAACGATACATATACCTAAAAACGTAGCCAAAAAACGGAAAGAACGAACGGTTGATATTCCGGCTCAGATGTACAAAATACTGGTTGAACAGGGCGTAATTCACTATGGAAAGGATATGTACCTAATCAGCCGGTTTGGACGTCCGGGTAAATTTTCAATCGGGTACAATACATTGAGGACCCGGTTTAATAAGTATCGGGAGCAGCTTGGATTAACCGATTTGTACAAGTGGTATTCATTCAAACATACCGGCGCCGGAAAATTACTTGAGAGTGGCGCTACTATCGTCGAGATAATGAATCAACTGGGTCATACCGATATTGCTTCAACCTACCGGTATATCCGCAGGCATTTCGGGGAGCGGTCGGAACATGTGCGAACTAAGTTTCCTGATCCACCCGGATTTGCCTGTACTATTGTTTTGGAAGAATTTGAATTTTGTATATAATCTTACCTACCACTTACCACATTATACAAAAAATCCCCAGATCAGCTCGTGAACCGGGGATAAACCAATAAAACTATTTAACTAAAAACCTAACCTTGCATATCGGCCCTGATCTGGATTGGGCTGATCGTAATATTTTCAGTGGATGCTTTCTTGCTTTGTAAATTAGGAGGTCGTTTATTCATCGCATAAGTTTGATGGCATAATCGATCGATATAAAACAAAGCCACAACAGGTAATTTAAGCATAATTTTCTCATCCGAATATAAACAGGTTGCCGGTAAAACAGCGTCGGAATGAGAGATAACGATCACATTGGAAAATTGCCGATAAGCAATACCTCCAATCTCCTGAACCATAGCTACAGGTGCCACATGACCAACATCGGCCACAAACGTAATTCCGTGATCAATACTCGAAGCCTGCGAATAGCCTGGTGGCATGACCACCAAACAAATCACCAAAAATAGAAATGCTAAAATCGTTTTCATCTGGTAAAATTTAAGTTTATAAATAATTGAGAATCAAATTTTGCTTTTTCCTGAAAATTTTGAAAGGACAGACTGGATCCACGCCCATTTTCGATAAATCAAAAATCCGACAGCTGCTGCAGGAATTATAAGAAACCACATCCAGCGCCGATCGGGTTTCGTTTTTTCCTTTGTTACTGTGTTTTCGGTCGACTGATCTTTTGCCTTTGTATTTGTAGTCGATTGATCTTCTTTCTCTGTTGTGACCTTGCTTTTATCCGATTCATTGCTTTTGGTCGTTGTAATCGATATTGATTCAACCGGACCGTGATCGCCTAAATTCTGATTTTTAAGTTGCTCGTCAACTTCAGGAATGCCGGTATTAATGCGATCGGTTTGTGGTAAATTCTTATCAGGTGGCGAAAACTTAATATTGATATTAGTGGTTTCCTGATTCGAATTTTTATCAAAATCAATGTTTTGCTTCTCTTTCGATGCCGTTGTTTGTTTCGTTTCGGTTTGGATATTCGTTTGAACATCCGATTTAATCACTTTTTTAGTTGACCGGCAACCAACCAATAAAACCAAGATTATGAGTAATAAATTAATTTGCTTCATTTGGTTTGTTTTTAAGATTTGAGAACCACTCTGGAATTGTTAACCCTGCTAATCCAAAAGCAAGTCCAGCTATAGTATATAGGACTATTTCATTAATAGTTGGCTGGGTAACTGCCCGACTCAACATCCAAAGACACCAAAAAAAACCAAGCCTCTTTGATGAGATACTTCCTTTCTGATCTTCAATGGCAGAAGCTATCCAAATAAAAAACTTTTTCATATTTGAAAATTTAATGATTAACTGCTCTATTAACCCAACCATAGAAATACTTCCGGCTGGTTTCTCGTTTATTGCAAATTGCAATGTATCTCCTGATTTTCTCGACTGTAAATGCAGCCTGAAAATGCTCCGGATTAAAAGCATTTATTGCTGATAAAGAATCAGGACCTATCACACCATCTGCGTTGGCGCCCACCACCATCTGTGCCAGTGCAGCACTGGTAGCAGCTCCGGCGTTAACTCCGAAATCAAAAATAGATTCAGCGACTTCCTGATTGATTATTTCATCGCCTTTCAGCTTATTCCAGTAATTAACGAGGTAAAATTCGCCAACTAACTCGCGGATTTCAGCATCCTTATCGATGGAAGCAGGAAAACCAGGTTGGCGCTTCAGCATGTCGATGTTTGTCCATCCTTCCCATTTGCTGTGTATTTTTCGGGCAACTCCTTTATAGGTTTCGCCGCCCGGATCATCGGGATCGTTGACATATCCACCTTCTGCGTCAATTGTCTTTTGAAATCCTTTTATAAATTCTGCCATGGCTATTGAATTTTGGTTAATTCTGATTTAATGTAATTGAGTTGTTTTGTAAGGTTCACAACGTGATCGGCAAAGTCGGGATTCGCAATAGCCTCCTGAAGCCTTTTAATTTCGGCATTGTATTTCGCCACCATCCAGACCGTGTAAAATTCTTTAATAGTGGGCGTGGCATCGTTGGCTTCGTTAACGATTACAAAACGACTTACCATCTTTTCGTTTTCGTTGATCGTAAACGATTTGGTTGACAATGAATACCAGTAGGGTGCTTTTGTACTGCGGGTAAATGTGCCGTCTGCCTTGGTATAGTAGCCGTCTTTTTTCAGGAGTGTTATTTTGCCAGTTTGTTCGACTCTTTTTGATACCACTTTAGCACACCACTTTTTGTAAAGTTCATATTCGGCTTTATCAACTGTGCGAACGTAGGTTGGGACTGCTGAAGTAAGAAGAATGAAAGCAAGGATTAGCATCAGATTTTTCATGCTGTCTCTTTTTTCGATGAATTTCGATTTCGCACAGGTTTCAGCGTTTCCAAGCGCGTAATTGCCTTGTCGTGTTCGCTCAATATTTGCGAATGCTTGTTCAACCGGGTGTCGATAACTGCATGCTTCATTCCGCAGTTGGCCGTTGAATTTTCCTGATTGTTTTGGATCAGCTCAACTGTCAGTGTCAGTGCATTTACAGCCTTAATGAGCGTTTCGGTTACTGTGACCTGTTTTTGTAAAAAATAACCTACGATAGCGAGTAGAATCGTGATTGCAGCACCGGCAAGTGTCACGATGAATTTGTAGAGTTCTGGCGACATAGCGTTTTTTATTTCAAACATAAGCCGTCAGACTGCTTACAGAAAGGACAAAAAAAGAACTCCGGGCGCGACTTTTAGCCGCACCCGGAGTTGTATTAAAATGGAGGGAAGGTGACTTTTAGTACAAAAACAATTTGCTGAAGAATGCCTGAACATTCAGGTAACTCCAGATAACTTCAGCACCAACAACATTGTCGTTGTAAGTAGCAATTTTAGTATAGCCTCCCCAATCCTTCACGCTGATATAGGCATACTTTGTGCCATCGAAACAAGCGCCACCGGCACTCTTGATTCCGTTTGGTGTGATGTTCGCATTCGACACACCCGGATCGATCTTGAATATACAGGCTGCATCATCGTCGCATAGGTATAGAATCTGATCATTCAATAGCGGTTGCAAATCGCGGACATGCTGAAGCGGATCGCCTGCCAGTCCTCCAAATCGGTTAAAATGCGTTGGATCGCTCCGGAGCGAATACATCAGGTCCTCGTTCAACTCTACCAGCCATATTCGAGATGCTGTCAGACCGATTTTGATGTATTCTGAATGTGTATCAAAAACTTCGGCCCATTCAACCGTTCCGTTTTCGCTTCGGAACAATTCGCCACCGGTATTGCAGGCATAATACCATCCATCTGCATACATAAACGAACGGATAAAGTCGCTTGATGAATTGAACGGCGCCAACTGGATAGCCCCGTTTGCATAGTCGTCGAAATTTGCATGCATAGGCACCACATACGCAATTGGAGGAGAGCAGGCACGACCAATAAAAAGAATGTTATTGCAGATAGCCACGGCTGAAATTTCGTCGGTTCCGGCAAACACCTGGATAGTTTTGTATCTCAGGTTTTCCATGTCACTTAAGTCGCAAACATGCAACTGGCCATTATTTCCACCCACAAAAAGCTGTTTGTAGGCTGCATTGTATTCGACACATGTTTTGTTTGCAAACGTTACGGTAGACAGGTTGCCATAATCGGGCATCGGGCGAGGAATTCCCTGCGCATTGATCAGGATTGGCCAGCCGTTTTCGGTAACGCCGATAAACATTGGGGTAAACAAGTTACCGAAATGTTCGCCACCTCCGGTAACTGTATCAGCTGTGGACTCAAATACATTGTCTTCGTTTTTGAATACGGTTAATGTGGCATTCACAAACTCCGATGTGGCTGAACTAATCTGCAATTCCTTAATGAAAAACGATCCGTCACGATCGAGGTAAGGTTTATAAATTTCGTTCAGCACTTTATATAAAATATTTCCTGGAAACCTAAAATCGGCTTCAATCGGTAAAGCATTTGCATAAAACGGGGCAGTACGCCGGTAACGGGTAGCAACCAGACTTTTCCAGTCGATCGACAAGCCGGAGCTGGATGTTGATCCTCCAGTATTATTGCCATTGTAAAACAGCAGGCGCGGACTGAAATTCTCGGTATATTGTGAAAACTGGCTGTTGTTTCCTTTCTGTAAAGCGATTGGCTGTCCGTCCAATTTCATCAGCAGTGTCGAAAACATAGTTTCTATATTTTCTGATTCGTCGCCGGTAGGGTTATATTTATAGTCCTGAATATCGACTGTTAGAATGGCCCATATTATTACATTTTTCGATTTGCCTGCTTCGTCTTCGATGGTTTCCTGCCGGTATTCGTAGTATTTTTTTTCGGCAATTACCAGGCGAATGTTGCCAATTTTCATTCCGGTAATTAAGAGCAAATCAGGATAGGTTTGTACTGCTTCTTTTATGTCGTCTTCGCGCGAACTGATATCGGTAAAGTTCTCGTTAAATATCTGGTCGTCGGAGTCGTGCGAGAATTTAAACTTTAGGCAAAGGTTTTGACGGGTGCCGGGTAACCAGCGGCTAATACGGTATTTCGACAGATCGAATGGTGTCATGTCAAACAGGCTTTCGCGGTCAATGTTATCCACGTCGTCGATGCCTGAAAAATGGTAAAAACTGTTTGTGAGGTTCTGTATCGAAAGTATTAATTCGTTAAGCTTCATTTTTGGCAACAACTTTTTAAGTTTAAAATTGGCTGTTTCCCATGTTTGGGTTTCGATAACTGAATCGATTTTATAATTATTAATTACCGCATTGCCATCATTATCAAAATAATCAAAATAATACCATGTTTCAACTGGCAGAAGTACAGATGTTGGTTCGCATATTGAGACATTGTGATAAAGGCAAAGTGTTTTCAAATCGGCATCGCCCCGGAGAAAATCGTTTCGCACGAATAATTTGTTTTCGCGAAGAAGAAGCTCGATTAATTTATGCAAAAACGGGAAGGGGCTTACCACCACCACCTCACTATCAGCAGCTGATACTTTTACACCATCGATCGTGGTGGCATTCACAACCGACTCGACAGTATCGCGAAATTTGCGGGTTAACACGCTGCGTGTTTCATTGTCGACAGTTTCCTGTTCGCCCTTATCAGTCCAGAACCCATCGTTACTTAGCCTTATGGTGCAGTAATTATCTGTCGCAGGATCGTAATTTGTTTTGTTTACAAAAGTCAATTCGCCCAATAGATTGTGGTTGCCAATTAATTTCTCCTGTTGTGCATCGCTAAGGCTACGAAGTTCGCTTTGTATATAGCCTGAATATCTTTTTTCGTCGGTTTTAGTGATAACAAGCGTTCCATAAATATATAAGTAGCCATTCCAACGAAGTTCGGCTTTCGGGAATTTTCGGTCGTTCTTTTTTGCCACTTTAGCAAAACGACCGGGAAACCCCAGATAGTTTCGGTTGATGTCGTTATCAGGAATAGTTACATCGAGACACAACGGACCGGGAAGCTCTCCAAAACACCATGCCGGATTTTTATAGGTTAACGATGGCGAAAAATCGCTATCGAGAATTAGCTGGTTGTTACCAATTGTGAGTGTGTACATGGTTATTATTTATGGATATGTTATTCTTAAATACCCGTCACCACCATTTCCACCTTTGCGATCGGTTGATGAGTTGGATAATCCACCAGAACCACCACCACCATAAGAGCCTCCGTTGTTATAAGTATTGGCAGTAGTTACTCCTGTTCCACCTGCTCCTCCATTATCTGATTTTGCAGCACCGGCAGTTCCTGAAGATCCATTATTTCCCGCGCCAGTACTTCCAGCACCGGAACCACCACCACCTGACGATCCGGAAGCCGTTCCATTTCCACCATTACCACCTTTGTAAATTGTAGTTCCTACTGAACCGGTTGTAACACCGGTTGCACCAGTTCCGGCAGTTCCGGAAGTCGATGCACCCCCTATGCCTCCATTTGCAATCACAAGTCCAGACCCAAAATTAGTAGCTGCACCATCTACTTTTGTTGTGATGTTTGCAACTGCACCTGCTCCGATCGAGACAGTATAAGTATTGCCAGGCGTTACTGATACTATTTTTTTAGAATACGAACCACCAGAACCACCGCCACCACGTGAAGAGGTACCCGTTGCAGGACCACCAGAACCACCACCGCCCCATGCTTCAACAGTTATGCTTGTAACTCCTGTTTGTGCTAC
>Ga0302296_1000290_pt1 | contig 43219 bp, 40 predicted proteins | sample III_Fen_N3_1_FD_194546 | JGI IMG/M metagenome (GOLD analysis project Ga0302296, IMG submission 194546) | Peat permafrost microbial communities from Stordalen Mire near Abisko, Sweden - III_Fen_N3_1 | ecosystem: Environmental > Terrestrial > Soil > Wetlands > Permafrost | place: Sweden: Abisko... | reverse complement strand
GGCGCTGACATTTCGGGTTGAAAATCGTAGGTGGGAACTTTGGGCGATGGAGCCAGAAGCCTTTTTTCGCCTTTGAATTCTTCTTCGCGGCCACCGCTAAAAAAGAAAGTAACGTGTGCATATTTTTCTGTTTCGGCAATACGGATTTGTTTTAACCCGGCTTTCGAAACAATTTCGCCCATGGTGTTATTCAGGTTTGGCTTGTCAAAAATAACATGTATGTTTTTGAAGTCGGCCTTGTAGTTGGTCATGGTGTACCATTGCAACGGCATGGTTTTCATGCCAAATTCAGGAAAATCGTGCTGTGTAAAAGCAATCGTTGTTTCGCGCAAACGGTCGGTGCGGAAGTTGAAGCAAATAACTACATCGTTTTCCTGGAAAGTAGCAAGTGCTTTTCCTTTTTCGTCAACCATCACAATTGGTTGCAGAAATTCGTCGGTCACACCAGCGTTGTACGATTCTTTCACCGTTTTCAGCAAATCGGTTGAAGGAGTGCCTTTACCTTCGGTGTATAAATCGTAGGCAAGTTTCATACGTTCCCAGTTTTTATCACGGTCCATGCCGTAATAGCGGCCAATCAGCGATGCGAATTTTCCGTTGGTACCTTCCAGATTTTTCAGATCTTCTTCCAGAAATCCCAATCCCGAACGCGGGTCGGTGTCACGTCCATCGGTCAATCCGTGAATAAACGTATTTTTTAATCCGAAGTCGGTACCAATCTGACAAAGGGCAACCATGTGAGCACTCAGGGCGTGAACACCGCCAGGACCAATCAAGCCAATCAGGTGTACGTTTTTGTTATTTTCCTTCGCGTAAGTGAATGCTTTTACGATTTGTGGTTCCTTCCAAAGCGATTTGTCCCGGATTGATTTGGTAATTTTCACCATGTCCTGGTAAATCACACGTCCGGCGCCAATGTTGAGGTGGCCTACTTCCGAATTTCCCATTTGTCCATCGGGCAAACCCACATTTTCTCCCGAAGCAAGTAGTTGTGAATGAGGATAATTTGCATTCAGGTAATCCATAAAAGGTGTTGGGGCTGTTGCTATCACATCTCTTTTGGAACCATCGCCAATTCCCCAGCCGTCGAGGATCATTAAAAGTGTTTTTTTATACGTTGCCATAATTTAGATTCGATTTAAATAATAAACTGATTTAGGCACAAAAGTATCGATTTTTCAACAGGTTTAGAAAATATCGTCTGGTCGTTTAGAACGAATTAACAATTTCCTTTTCTGGTTACTTTTTCAATTCCCAGCTCACGCCATCTTTGCCATCTTTGATGTCGAAGCCAATAGCAGCCAATTCATTCCTGATTTTATCCGAAGTTGCCCAGTCTTTGTTGGCTTTGGCATCAGCCCGAAGTTTCATCAAAAGGGCAACCACTTCATTCAGCACTTCGCTATTTCCTGTTTCGGCCTGTGCATCAGCCCTTAACCCGAAAATGTCGAAAACAAAGGCATGAAAAAGCGATTTTAAGGCATCGCGATCAACCGAAGTAAGGGTCGATTTTCCGTCAGCTATGGAATTGATGATTTTCACACCTTCGAATAAACAGGCAATGGCAATGGGGCTGTTCATATCGTCGCCCATGGCAGCATAGCAGTTTTCTTCCAGTTCAGCAATATTTACGGTTGAAGCATCTGATACAGTTAACGTTTCAATTTTGGCAACAGCTTTCATTAATCGATCCAGTCCTTTTTCGGAAGCCTGAAGCGCCTCGTTCGAGAAATCGAGTGTGCTTCGGTAGTGCGCCTGCAACATGAAAAAGCGGATGGTCATTGGGCTGTAAGCTTTTTCGAGCAACGGGTGATTGCCACTGAAAAACTGATCCAGAGAAATGGCATTCCCGAGCGATTTGCCCATTTTCTGTCCGTTCAGGGTAATCATGTTGTTGTGCATCCAATAACGGACGGCTGGTTTCCCGTGGGCTGCCTGTGCCTGCGCCATTTCAGCTTCGTGGTGCGGAAAAGTCAGATCCATTCCACCGCCATGAATATCGAAAGTTTCGCCCAGATATTTGCAACTCATGGCTGTACATTCCATGTGCCAACCTGGAAACCCGTCGCTCCAGGGTGAAGGCCAGCGCATTAGATGTTCTGGTTGAGCTTTTTTCCAGATCGCAAAATCCAATCCTGAACGTTTTTCATCCTGCCCATCCAGCGTTCGGGTATTGCTGATCAGGTCTTCAATTTTGCGACCCGACAGCGTGCCGTAATCATTGTATTTGGCATATTTTTCGACATCGAAATATACCGATCCGTTACTTTCGTAAGCATATCCCGATTTCAGTATTTTCTTTACTTCTTCAATCTGTTCGATGATGTGGCCCGAAGCGCGCGGTTCGATACTGGGCGGTTGCAGATTAAGCATTGCCATTGCCTGATGGTACATGTTGGTATATTTTTGTACTACTTCCATCGGTTCCAACTCATCGAGTTTGGCTTGTTTTGCTATCTTATCTTCGCCCTCGTCGGCATCGGCCACCAAATGACCAACGTCGGTGATGTTGCGCACATAGCGCACTTTGTAGCCAATCTGTTTCAGAAAACGAAATAACAGATCGAAAGTAATTGCCGAGCGTGCATGACCCAGATGCGGCGGGCCATAAACGGTAGGTCCGCAAACATACAACCCAATTTTGCCGGGGACCAGCGGTTCAAAAACTTCTTTCTTACGGGTAAGTGTGTTGTAGATTTGTATTTCCTGAATCATGGCGGTTGATTTTTTGATGCTGCAAATGTAAAAATTATTGATGAAAACCCTGAATTGTTTGATAGTTCAGTTTTTTGAACTTACTTTTGCTCTCATTATCAAATAATCCTTCTCTGACTGATTGTTTGATTATAAAGAAGAGCGGAGAGATCGGGCTCAGCGAAACTCTGGCAACCATCGGTCAACTGACTGAAACGGTGCCAATACCCGGCCGGAAACGGAATTATAATTTAAACAAAAACAAATGAAACGACTTTCAAAACTTTATTTTCTAAGTTTCATGCACTTTTCGAATATGTGTATGTGCTAATCAATTAAAATCCAGGTAAAATTTTAAATTGAAACATAATACTCAAAGACAAAATACAACTTTGTGCCTTTGTATCTTCGTGTTTAAACACTGAAAAATTCAACTGATATGAGCATTCAAAAAACGTATGAGGAAATTAACGAAAAAATCAGGCGGGGCGAAGCGGTTGTGCTGACAGCTGAGGAAGTTTCGCAAATGGCGCTCACTGCCACTCCTGAAGAAATTGCCGAAAAGGTGGATGTCGTAACTACCGCTACTTTTGGCGCCATGTGCTCGTCGGGCGCATTCATCAATTTTGGTCATGCCAATCCACCCATCCGAATGGAAAAAATCAGGCTCAATGGAGTCCCGGTTTACGAAGGGTTGGCTGCCGTCGATACCTACATCGGAGCGACAGCCTGCGACCCCGAAAACCCAAAATACGGTGGAGCTCACCTGATTCAGGATTTGGTCGATGGCAAAGACATTGAACTCGAAGCTTGGGGAAAAGGTACGGATTGTTATCCCAAGAAACACATCAAAACCATTATCAACAAGGAAACTGTGAACGAAATGTTTTTGTTCAATCCGCGAAATGCCTATCAAAATTACAATGTGGCAGTTAATTCCACTTCGCAAATGAAATATACCTACATGGGTTGTTTGCTTCCTAGTTTGCGCAATGCAACGTATTCAACATCAGGAGAATTAAGCCCATTGCTGAACGATCCGGAGATGAAAACAATCGGTATCGGAACCCGCATTTTTTTGGGTGGAGCACAGGGATTTGTCGTTTGGCCCGGAACCCAGTTCAATACGTCGAAGCCGAAGAACGAGCATGGCGTCCCGGTGAGTAACTCTGCAACGCTTGCTGTGATTGGAAACCTGAAAGAAATGTCGTCGGAATTTTTGCAGGCTGCGTATTATGAAAAATATGGCGTGAGTTTGTTCGTCGGTATTGGTATTCCGATTCCGGTGCTGAATGCTGATATTGCCAAATGCGTTTCGATTCGTAACGATCAGATTCATACTACCGTGCTCGATTATGGTGTGGTCGGAAATCCGGTTATGGGGCGTGTAACTTATGCTGAATTACGTTCAGGAGAAATAGAAGTTCAGGGCAAAAAGATACGAACAGCTCCGGTTTCGAGCCTGAGCAAAGCACGAAAAATTGCTGAATTGCTGAAACAGTCGATTTTGGCCGGCGAGTTTGAAATTACGAAACCGGTTCAGATGTTTCCGACGAATACTTCGCTAAAATCGTTGAAGGAACAATAAAAAGCCCCTCCCAAACCCTCCCCAAAAGGGAGGGCTTAAAAAGGGTAGCTATTTGAAGTAAAAATGTTGTAAAATGCGCCGCTTCAAGTCTCCCCCCTGGGGGAGATTTAGAGGGGGCTTAAAATATTTAAGATGCAAAAAAAACGATATGTTCTGAAATTTCCGCCTCAAAGCGGAGATAAACCACTGAGTTACCATTTGGTACGGGATTTCGATATCCGGATTAATATTCTGAAAGCCGAAGTTCGTCCGGGCAAATCGGGTAGTTTGGTGCTCGAACTGGAAGGTACTTCGACGAATCTAAAAAAAGGAATTGCTTATCTGGAAGAAAACCAGGTGAGCTGCGAGCCGCTGAACAAGAAGATAACCTGGGACCATTTGCGTTGCATCCATTGCGGAAACTGCACCGCTGTTTGTTTTGCCGGCGCGCTGGAAATGGATCCCCAAAAATGGGAACTTCAGTTCGACTCCGAAAAATGCATCGTTTGCGAATTGTGCGTTCCGGCCTGTCCACTGAATTTGTTCAAGATTGATTTCAGGGAATAACAGCCCCTCCCAACCCTCCCCCAAGGGGAGGGCTTAAGAACCCGCATAATTTTCAAGATGGTAGGTAGAAAAGACATGGATGGCAGTTCTTTTTTTCTCCCCTCCTTCGGAGGGGGCGGGGGAGGCTTTGAACAACGAACCTATCGCAACCAGTATTCGCAACAACGATTTCGTTCGTTCACAGTGAATTACAAGGAAACCGATTTGTGGATTGGCGTTGATCACGATTCGTTCCGGGAAGAAATGAAAGAAGTTTCGTTTCTGAAAGTCAAAGCATTGCGGAGTCAAATGGAAGACTATTTGCTGAAAGATCCGATCTTTGGGAAAGCATTCGTCCCACATCGGGTAGAACCGAATGCGCCTGAGATTGTTAGATTCATGTCCGAAGCGGCTCAACGTGCCGGAGTTGGACCGATGGCTGCTGTCGCCGGCGCTTTTTCAGAAATAATTGGCCGGCACTTAATGCAACAATTTGACATTCAAGAGCTTGTAATCGAAAATGGTGGCGACATTTTTTTGAAGATCAACCGCAATTTGCTGATGTCGGTTTATGCCGGAAATTCACCTTTGTCGGAGAAAATCGGCATCGAAATTCAGGCTTCGGAATCACCTTTGGGAGTTTGCACTTCGGCTGGAACAGTTGGCCCATCGATCAGTTTAGGTAAAGCCGATGCAGCCATGATCATTTGCCGAAACACAGCTTTGGCCGATGCTTTGGCGACGACTTTTGGCAATAGGATTCAATCGCCGGAAGATGTTCAGTCGGTGATCGCTCAAACAGACCGGTTTCCGGAGATACTTTCGGCAGTAATCATTTGTCAGGATAAAATCGGGATTCGCGGTAAGTTTGAAATGAAATTGATAAGATAAAGTTTTTTAAGGATATATTGCATTTAAACAATAACTTGAAAATATGAAACAATTGAAAAATACTGGTGATATTAGCTTATTTCAGGAAATTGCTGATTTACTTTATGCTGCGAAGCAAAGAGTAGCATATTCTGTAAATAAAACTATTATTGCAATATATTTTGAAATTGGCCGATTGATCATTGATAATGAGCAACAAGGAAATGAACGGGCAGGGTATGGCAAATCAACATTAAAAGATCTTTCTGTTAAATTATCGGATGAGTTCGGCAAGGGTTATTCTGTTTATAATCTGGAACGGATGAGAAAATTTTACATAACCTATAAGACTCGTTCCTTTTCTGTCGGAAAATCCGCAACACTGTTGCGGATTTCTGAAGTTCCTTTTGAACTCAGTTGGTCTCATTATTTATTACTGATAAAAATAGAAAATCCGGAAGAACGTAATTTCTACGAAATTGAATCTCAAAATAACAGATGGTCGTTTCGAGAATTAGAGAGACAGTATGAATCTTCATTGTTTGAACGACTTGTTTTAAGTCGTGATCGAATTGGAATTAAAGAACTAAGTAAAAAAGGACAAATACTAAAAAGAGCTATTGATTCAATAAAGGATCCATACGTTTTAGACTTTTTGGAATTACCCGAGGCCAACCAATACACAGAATCTGATTTAGAAACGGCCATCATTAATAAACTTGAACAATTTCTCCGAGAACTGGGGAAAGGATTTTTATTTGTTGGTCGCCAACAACGAATTTCAATTGAAGATGATAATTTTTGGGTCGATTTGGTTTTCTATAATCGTTTTCTTCAATGTTTTGTATTGATTGATCTGAAGATAGGGAAACTCAAACATCAGGACTTAGGTCAAATGCAGATGTATGTTAATTATTACGATGAGTATGTGAAAAATCAGGATGAAAATAAAACGATTGGCATTGTTCTTTGTCGACAGAAAAACGAAACTCTGGTGAGAATTACTTTGCCTAAAGAAAATGAACAAATATTTGCCAGTAAATATCAAACTATATTGCCAGGTAAAGAAGAATTGAGAAAGCTAATTGAAGATAGAAACGATGACAACTAAAAAAAACATACAAAAAGAACTCGAATCGCGGGTGCTGGTGCTCGACGGTGCCATGGGAACCATGATTCAGAAACGCCGCCTGACGGAAGACGATTTCAGGGGAAACATTTTCCGGGATTTTCAATTCGACCTGAAAGGCAATAATGACCTGCTTTCAGTTACCAAACCTGTAGTCATTCGGTCGATTCATGCCGAATTTCTGGATGCCGGCGCCGACATCATCGAAACCAATACGTTCAACGCAACCGGTATTTCGCAGTCCGATTACCACACCGAAGAATGGGTGTACCAGATTAACCTGCAATCGGCCAGGCTGGCTATTGAAGTGGCTGCTGAGTTTACTGCCAGAAATCCTGCGAAACCGCGATTTGTAGCCGGAGCCATTGGTCCGATGAACAAAACCTTGTCGTTGTCGCCGGATGTGAACGATCCGGGATTTCGAGCCGTTTCGTTTGATGAGGTGAAAGCATCGTACCGCGAACAGGTAAAAGGCTTGCTCGACGGCGGAGTGGATTTGTTACTTGTTGAAACCATTTTCGATACGCTGAATGCCAAAGCTGCTCTTTTTGCTGTTGAAGACGAATTGGAAGAGCGTGGAATCCGGCTTCCTGTCATGGTTTCAGGAACAATAACCGATGCCAGCGGGCGAACTCTTTCAGGCCAAACCGTGGAGGCGTTTCTGACTTCAGTTTCGCACATCGAGCTGCTTTCAATCGGTCTGAACTGCTCGCTGGGAGCCAGAGATATGCGGCAATACCTCGAAGAATTGTCCAAAAAAGCGCCGTTTTTTATCAGTGCTTATCCGAATGCCGGTTTGCCAAACCAGTTTGGCGAATACGACGAAACGCCTGTTGAAATGGCACATCAGGTCGGCGATTTTCTGAATAATAAATTCGTGAACATCATTGGCGGATGTTGCGGAACAACGCCCGATCACATCCGCGAACTGGCCAAAGTTGCGGCTAAATCGGAGCCTCATCTCCGGCGAAAAAAAGAAAAAAATACGAAACTCAGTGGATTGGAACCGGTCACTATTACTCCGGAAACCAACTTTGTAAATATCGGCGAACGCTGCAACGTGGCTGGTTCGCGCAAATTTGCCCGCTTGATCCGCGAAGAAAAATACGAGGAAGCGCTTGCCATTGCCCGTAACCAGGTTGACGAAGGCGCCCAGGTGATTGATGTGAACATGGACGATGCCATGCTCGATGCCAAAAAGGAAATGGTAACATTCCTGAATTTGCTGATGGCCGAACCCGATATTGCCCGATTACCTGTGATGGTCGACTCATCGAAATGGGATGTTATTGAGGCCGGGCTGAAATGCTTACAGGGCAAAGCTATTGTGAATTCAATCAGCATGAAGGAAGGCGAGGACGTTTTCAGAAAACAGGCCCAACGGCTGAAACGCTATGGTGCAGCCGCAGTTGTGATGGCTTTCGACGAAAAAGGACAGGCCGATTCGTTCGAACGACGGATTGAAATTTGTCAGCGTGCTTATAACATTCTGGTCAACGAAATTAATTTTCCAGCTCAGGACATCATCTTCGATACCAATGTGTTGACCATCGGTACCGGTATCGAAGAACACAACAATTATGCGGTTGATTTTATTGAATCGGTTCGCTGGATCAAGCAGCATCTGAAACATGCAAAAACAAGCGGTGGCATCAGCAATGTGTCGTTCAGTTTCCGTGGAAACGATCAGGTTCGCGAGGCGATTCATTCGGTTTTCCTGTTTCATGCAATCCGCGCCGGACTCGACATGGGTATTGTAAACCCGGGAATGTTGCAGATTTACGACGAAATTCCAAAAGATTTTCTGGAGAAGGTGGAGAATTTAGTCCTGAATAAAAAGCCTGAAGCCACCGAAGAACTGCTCGAATTTGCACTGACTTTAAAAGAACAGGATGCCAAAGAAGAACGCAGGGACGAATGGCGCGACCTGCCTGTTGAAAAACGGCTGGAACATGCACTGGTAAAGGGACTTCCTGATTTTATAGAGATTGATCTGGCCGAAGCGATTCCAAACTATTCGCCCATTTTGAATATTATCGAAGGTCCGCTGATGGATGGAATGAACGTGGTTGGCGACTTGTTTGGAGCCGGAAAGATGTTCCTTCCGCAGGTGATTAAATCGGCTCGTGTGATGAAAAAAGCAGTTGCCTTTTTACAGCCTTATATTGAAGCAGATAAAGATAAAACGGATACCACTGACAATCGTAAAACCGTGCTGATGGCCACCGTCAAAGGCGATGTCCACGATATCGGAAAGAATATTGTGGGCGTGGTTTTGGGCTGCAACAACTATCGGGTGATCGATCTGGGCGTGATGGTGCCGACCGATAAAATTCTGGAAACCGCCATTCAGGAAAAGGTCGATATCATCGGATTAAGCGGATTAATCACACCTTCGCTCGAAATTATGGTGGAAGTGGCTACCGAAATGGAACGTCGGAACCTTCATTTCCCGTTGCTGATTGGTGGCGCCACTACTTCGAAGATTCATGCTGCCGTTAAAATTGCCCCTCAATACAAAAATCCGGTGATTTATGTCAAAGATGCTTCGCGTGCAGTGGGTGTGGTTTCCAATTTGCTCTCCGGAAACGAACAATTTCTGAAGGATATTCGCGATGATTACCAGGCTGTCCGCGATTTTCACGGCCAAAAAAAGGCGAAGAAATATCTTTCGCTTTCGGAAGCTCAGGCCAATAAATTAAAAATCGATTGGAAACAGGCACCCATTTACAAGCCGAATTTCACAGGGGTTAAACAGCTGATTGACTTTTCGATTCAGGAATTACGGAAATACATCGACTGGACATTTTTCTTCTTTGTGTGGGAACTCAAGGGCAGATTTCCAGACATTCTGAACGATGAACTTCAGGGCGAAGAAGCGCGGAAACTGTATGCCGATGCCAACGAAATGCTCGACCGGATGGAAGAGGAAAAAATGGTTCAGGCAAACGGTGTTTTCGGTATTTGGCCAGCCAATGCCGATGGCGACGACATTGTTTTGTATGAAAATGAAAATAGAAGAAAGGAGTTGGGAAGGTTTTATCACCTTCGCCAGCAGGAAGTTAAAAAAGCTGGCTCCCCAAATTATTGTCTGTCCGACTTTGTTGCACCGGTCGAAAGTGGCAAAACTGACTATTTTGGGGCTTTTGCGGTAACTGCCGGTATTGGCATCGAAAAATGGTTGAAACAATTCCGCGACGACCATGATGATTACAATGCCATTTTGCTTGAAGCGCTGGCCGACCGTTTGGCTGAAGCTTTTGCCGAAGTATTGCATGAAAAAGTCAGGAAAGAATACTGGGGATACGTTCCGGAAGAAAAGTTGACATTGGAGGAAATGTTCCATGTTGATTACCAGGGAATTCGCCCAGCCATTGGCTATCCGGCCTGTCCCGAGCACCACGAAAAAGGCAACCTTTTCAATATGCTGAAAGCTGAAGAAATTGGAATAACCTTGACCGAACACTTTATGATGTGCCCGACCGCTTCGGTGAGCGGTGAATTCTTTGTGCATCCTGAATCGAAATATTTCAGTCTCGAAAAAGTTGGCAAAGACCAAATCGAAGATTATGCCCGCCGCAAAGGTGTTTCAGTGGAAGTAATTGAGCAGTTTATGCCATCGAATCTGAATTATAAAGGGATTTAAAAAGTGTTCAGTCACAATTGTTAGCTGCTTACCTTGAAATTCTAAGAACGCACTTTAGAATTTCAAGGGATTTGTCCGACATTTGCATTGAAAATGTGACTAAAAAATTAATATACATAAAAAATTCAACAAAAACTACCCGGATTGTTTTCATGTTGAATTTGGCTGTTATGTTTGTAACCAATAAAATTTCCAGTTCAAAATAGCACTACAATGAAAGTAATTGACCTCATCAATCAAAGCAGCAAAACCGTTTTTTCGTTTGAGCTGTTACCTCCGCTCAAGGGAAACGATGTAAGTAAAATTTACAATACCGTGGAAACGCTGGTCGATTTTGATCCGAAGTACATCAACATTACCACGCACCGCGACGAGATGATGTATGTTGAAATGTCCGATGGCAGCATCGAAAAACGAACAGTCCGCAAACGCCCCGGCACGGTTGCCATTGCTGCCAGTATTCAGCATAAATATGGCATTCCGGTTATTCCGCACATTTTGTGTGGCGGCTTTTCGAAAAGCGAAACCGAGCATGTTTTGATTGACCTGAATTTTTTGGGCATCCAGAATGTGCTGGCTTTACGTGGCGACGGCAACAAAGGCGAACATGTGTTTCGACCCGATCCAAACGGACATTCCAATGCCAGGGAATTGGTTGAACAGATTGTAAACCTGCGCAAGGGTAAATACCTGGAGACGGATCTGAAAAACACCGCGCCAATGGATTTTTGTATCGGGGTGGCAGGCTATCCGGAGAAACATTTCGAAGCGCCGAACGCGAATATCGACCTTCAATACCTAAAAGAAAAAGTGGATGCAGGCGCCGATTACATTGTAACCCAGATGTTTTTCGACAATCAAAAGTATTATGATTTTGTTGATCGTTGTCGGGCTATTGGCATTCAGGTGCCGATTATTCCGGGCATCAAACCCATAAATTTAAAGAATCAACTGACCGTTTTGCCAAAGCTTTTCAGTATTGACATTCCTCAGGACTTGGCTACTGAACTGGCCAAATGCAAAACCGATGATGAGGCCAAAGTGGTTGGAACCGAATGGGCTATTCTTCAGTCGAAAGACCTTGTTGCTCACAAGGTCCCGAGCTTGCATATTTATACGTATGGTGTTTCGGACAATACCCGGAAGATTGTTAAGGCAGTATTCTAAATCAAGAAAAGAGGAAAGTGGGAAAAGTCATTTGCAATTTCATAGTAAAACCCGAAAACGATTGTCTGTTTTCGGGTTTTATGCTATAAGTTATCAAATGTATGAAAGAACTAAATTACAAATCCATTAGGTAAAACAGAGCCTTTTTTAATGACTACAACACCCTCCTTAACTGAGTACATTTCGTGATTTGAGTCAGGTAAATGCTTGCCGCCATTGACCCGCACGTCGTTGCCGATGTGGCAATTCTTGTCGACAATGCAGTAGTTAAAATAGCAACGTTCGCCTATGCCCATTACTTTTCCGTCATTGTAATCCTTGTCAATTTCTCCCAGGTCCTGATAATAGTCGTTACCCATAATGTACGAATTAACGATGGTGGTATCTTTCCCAATCCTTGCCCTGATGCCGATGACCGAATGTTCGATCCGACATGCATGAATGATGCAACCGTCAGAAATCACAGTTCTTTCCAGTGTTGTTCCCGATATTTTGGAAGGTGGCAACATACGAGCCCGGGTGTAAATAATTTTTGAGTTATCGAAAAGGTTAAACTTCGGAATGTCATCAGTCAATCCAAGGTTCGCTTCGTAGAACGATTCGATGTTACCGATATCGGTCCAGTAACCTTCGTATTGGTAGCTCAAAACCTTGTTTGAGTGAATGGCATGAGGTATAATTTCCTTTCCGAAGTCTTTCGTTTCATGATCCCGCATCAGTTTGATCAGCAAATCGCGGTTAAAAACATAAATACCCATCGAGGCCAGATAGATTTTACCTTCATTCTGCATTTCTTCACTTACCTGCGAAATCCATTCAGGAAGCAATTCCGGCGCAGGTTTCTCTATAAATTCAGTAATACGGTTTTCCGAATCCGCTTTCAAAATACCAAATTCCGAAGCTTCTTTGGCCACAACCGGAAGAGTTGCCAGCGTTATTTCGGCTCCTGCTTTAACATGCGCATTAATCATTTCATTAAAATCCATCTGATACAATTGATCTCCTGAGAGGATCAATGCATATTCGAACTCGTAATTCATAAAATGATGCATACACTGGCGAACGGCATCTGCGGTACCCTGAAACCAGTTTTTATTATCAGGAGTTTGTTCGGCGGCAAGAATGTCAACAAATGCATCGCTGAAATGGCCAAATTGATACGTATTCTTGATGTGTTTGTTTAAGGATGCCGAATTGAACTGAGTCAATACAAAAATGCGGTTGATATCAGAATTGATGCAATTCGAAATTGGGATATCAACCAAACGGTATTTCCCGGCAATTGGCACTGCCGGTTTCGATCTGTTTTCAGTTAATGGGGATAATCTCGATCCCTGTCCTCCTCCCAAAATTATGGCTAAAGTTTTGCTTTTCATGTTCTTATTGTTTTAATGATTCATATAATTCAAGGTAATCTTGCGCGGCTTTCTGCCATGAATGGTCAATTTGCATAATTTGTTTTCTGACCTTATTGAACGTTTTTTTATCTTTATACAAGGTTTTGGCTCTTTGTATCGAATGGAGGACATCGAACGTAGAGCATTGCTCGTGACAAAATCCAAACCCGTTGTCGCCAATGTCGATTACGGTATCGCGCAGGCCACCGGTTCGCCTTACGATTGGGATGGTTCCATACCGAAGGGCATACATCTGATTAAGCCCGCAAGGTTCCACGCGCGAAGGCATCAGCAGAAAATCTGCACCTGCATAAATGAGGTGAGACAATTTTTCGTCGTAGCCAATGTACGAACAATAGCTTCCTTTAAATTCAGATTCTAAATGAAGTAAGCCATTTTCGATGTTCTTTTCGCCCGAACCTAAAACAAGGATATTTTGTTCTCCCGGATTAAATTTCGAAATATTATAAATGATATCGGGCAATACATCTGCTCCTTTTTCGCTTACAAGGCGACCAATAAAAGTAAAGAGTGGTTTCTCCGGATTCAGACCGAATTGGTTGCACAGCAAGTCTTTACTAGCTTTTTTACCCGCTTCAATGGTTTTTATACTGAAGTTTTTCTCCAGCATCGGATCGGTTTCTGGGTTCCATACATCTGCATCGATTCCATTTAGTATTCCAACCGATTTGCTGTGTTCTTTCCGCATCAATTCTTCAAGGCCTTTCATAGAATACCCGATCTCGTTGAGGTAACTTGGCGAGACAGTTGTTATTCGCCATGCACATTTGATGGCCGATGCCAACGGATTGATTACATGGTTCCATTCGACCAGTCCATTAAAGTACGAATGAAAAGGCGGCAGAAAATACAACTTGTCGAAGCCAAACTGCCCTTGATACTGCCCATTGTGAATGGTAAATATGGTTGGAACCTGTTCGAACCTACTGTATTCGCGTACTTTCGACATCATGAATGGAATAAACCCGGTTTGCTGATCGTGACAATGAACAATGTCGGGCGTGACTTCACGCTGATTCAACCAGTTTAAGGCGGCAATTTGAAAAGTTATAAACCGCTCGGTATCATCGTCGTATGAGTAAATGTTTTCCCTGTCGAATAAACCCGGAATATCAATCATGAAAAGATCAAATCCCAGCGTGTTATTCAGCAGTTGCAAAACGCTAAAGCCGAAATTGGTGTGGCCCAATCTGGCATACCCCGTGTAAATAGTTGAAAACTGATTCTCCCGACTATATTTTCCGTGATAAAAAGGCATAATTACCTTTGCCGAATGACCCAATAAGGTTTGATATTTTGGCAATGCGCCCACAACATCGCCTAATCCGCCGACTTTTGCCACAGGATAACACTCTGCACTAATGTGAATTATCTCCATATTCTTTTTTGTTTCGAGTTTGTAAAAATTGCCATGAGGCTCGTTTTTAAATTTAGAAAAATTATTCAAAACGTATCACAAAGGTACTTTCAAACATAAAAATGATTTTTATGTCGGTTTGTGCAATCTGGAATAATGTCAAAAATGGAGCTAAAAAAAAGTCCTGACAATTCAGGACTTATAATTAACAGTATTTTTTCCCAGAGCAAGCATCCGAAATCCAATTCAAAAATGGCGTTGGGTGTGACTCTCTCTTACTTTTTCGAAATCGAGAACAAAAATTCCAACCCACCTTCCGGCCTGTTTCTCACTGAAATTTCGCCTTTGTGAAGCAAGATGGCGTTTTTTACGATCGAAAGTCCTAGCCCGGTTCCCCCGGTTTCGCGCGAACGGCCGTAATCGACGCGGTAGAACCGCTCGAAAATACGAGGCAAATGTTCTTCCTGAATGCCTGCACCCGAATCGGTATATTGAAAATAGTAGAATTTATCGTCTTCGAGGTATTTCCGGATTGAAACCTTGGTGTTGTTTCCGGCATAATTGATCGAATTTTCAACCAGATTCTGAAAAACCGAAAACAAGAGCGATTCGTTTCCATTGACAACCACATTCATGTCTACATCTATTTCGTAGGTCATTTCCTTGCCGGTTAGCCTGCTTTTAAGGTTCTCAATCACATCACGAATTACCGGGTTCAAAATCAGCGGTTTAAATTCGAACAAGCCACCTGCGTCTTCAATGTTGTTGAGCAACGAAATATCGTTAAGCAGGTCGGTGAGCCGTTCTGATTGCGCAAAAGCCTTTTCAAGAAAGTACTTTTGTTTCTCAGCCGGAATATTATCATTATTTAAGATGGTTTCGAGATAACCCTTGATGGATGACAACGGAGTTTTCAATTCATGGGCTATATTCGATGTAAGTTGCTGTTTCAGAAGCCGTTGTTTCTCAGGGCGTGTTACGTCACTGATCAGCACCTCGAAACTTTTATCCAGAAAAATGATACATCTTACCTGGAAGAATTTCTCGCTTTTTTCGATGGTAAACTCAATCTGCGGGAGTTCTTTATTTTGAGTCAGAACATCTTTCCCTTTGTACTGGTCAATAAATTCAACTACTTTATTGAATTCAGGGATGGAAAAAATGTATTCAGCCGAAATGGTCGATTTATTCGAAATCATGTTAATAAGCTGAATAAAATGACTGTTGGCCAGGATCTTATGCTTTTCAGGAGAAAAAATAGAGATGCCTTCTTTCAGAACCTGTAAATGTCCGTACAATTTTTCCCTTTCGCTGGTTAGCTCGTCCTTGGTGGTTTTCAGGTTGTCGTAAATCTGAATGATTTGTCTGCGGATAACACCCAGTTCATCGTCCTTGAAATTGATGTCCATTTTCGAAATATCTTCATTTTGTCCGGCCTTCAGCGCAAAATCTTTCAGCTTGGTTATGAAATCGCTTAAACGACGGGTTGTAAAATGAAGCAAAAACCACATCAGTACAAACAGGAACGCGATGAAAAACAAAAAGATCCGCTCGGTATTCAGGAATTTAACGATATCGACATTGTAAACTGCGGCTGTTCTGACAACGTATTTTTTGAAGTTTTTAGCATAATAGTAAAACTTCTGATTGGTCGTATTCGAAAGACGGATGTTCGAACCTTTACCTGCATAAAGCGCCTTCTGAATTTCGGGACGGGTCAGGTGGTTTTCAATGTGGCTGATGTCGGCCAAAAAACTGTCATAAACAACCTTTCCGGTCATGTCAACAATCGTAATTCGGGTGTTTGAATCAGGTAAAAGTAACTTTAGTGTATCAAGCGACTTAAAATCACCCGATTCAAAAATCATTTTATGTTCAATGTAGCGGTGGGTTATTTCCGTCGTGTTATCGAGGATACTTTCGAGTTCGCCAACGCGGTAACTTTTTTCACGATCGTACTGGTATCCGATAATAGCCAGTGCAAAGACCGAAAATACAACAAAGAAGTTGGTAAATATTCGTTTATGAAAGGTGCGTTGTATAGCCATTTTTTAAGAGTTAATATGATCTTACGAAAACAAAGTATTGAGCACGAAACAAAACAGGAAACGAGACTTTAATATTGTATTTTTCTTTTTCCTCTTTTCTTTTTCCCTATTTCTAATTTTCAAAACAATATCCATATCCCGACCGACCTTTGAGGCAATCGCCATAAACACCAATTTTCTTCCGCAAACGGGCAATGTTAACATCCACATTCCGCTCGGTAACAATTACATCGTCGCTCCAGATGCGATCCATAATTTCCTGACGGCTAAGGTATTTACCTTTTTGTGAAATCAGCATGATCAATATCTCAAACTCTTTTCGCGTGAGCAAAACAGGCTCATGGTCGATGGTCAGCGATTTTCGGTTCAGGTCAATTTCCATGGTATCGACCGTAATCACCTTTGTCTTCACTTCAGTCAATTTACCCCTTCGTAAAACGGCCTTGATCCGGGCGACAAGTTCTTTGATTGAAAATGGTTTCGACAGGTAATCATCGGCTCCCAGATTGAATCCCGTAAGCAAATCGTTCTCGGTTTCGCGGGCTGTAAGGAAAATTATAGGAACTGATAATTCCAATTCTTTTCGGATTTTATCAGCCAGCTTGAACCCCGACATTCCACCCATCATCACATCGAGCAACAGAAGGTCGAAACTTTCAATCGGCTTGCCCAAAGCTTCTTCACCCGAATAAGCTACTTCAATGCTGAAACCTTCGCTCTCAAGGTTAAACTGAAGGATTTCACAGAGATCCTTTTCGTCGTCGACAACTAAGATTTTATATTCCTGATCCATAATTATTTAGTTTCTTTTATGACGAATATCTTTGCCTTCGAAAGAATAATAGGAAGCTTCGGCAATATTTGCAGCATGATCAGCTATTCGTTCGATGGCTGCCGCCATTTCTTTAATGTTGATAAAACTAACAAGTATATTTTTATCCTCAGCTACCAAACTTGCTCTTTCGGCCACTTTTTTAAGCATTTTATGATTGAACTCGTCGACAATGGGTTCCATCTTGATGGTCCACATTGCCAGTTCCATATCTTGGTTTACGAACGACAACATCGACCGGCGGGCCATGTCGACACTCAAATCCATCATCTTCGAAATAAAACCCGAAAGGCTGGTGTAACCTTCCATATAGTCAATTTTACGCATCAGCTTGGTTATGGTCATGGCCAGGTCGCCAATGCGTTCGAGGCTGATAATGATGCGGTAACAGGCAATTAATTTGCGGATTTCGGATGCTACCGGCTGATAAAGAGCAATTGAATTGATAACCTCTTCGCTGAGTTTAACTTCCAGCTTATTGATTTTACTTTCATTCTTTTTTAATGCGTCAAGAGGCGCTTCATCAAGATCAAGTTTTCCCGATGATATCAGCTTTTTTACTTCATCGAGCTGAGTAAGCACCAGGTTGGCAAGTTTCTCGTAATCAGCAAGTATATTTTGAATGGCTTCGTCTTTCTTTAAGGTCATAATGTGCTTTTTACTGTTTTGTAACAACTGAATTTTAATAATCGGACAGACTAAGGTACGTAAATGTTAGAGCAGGAAAAAGTCATTTGGAAAAAGTTCAACTGCGATTTCCTGAATGACAGATGGCTAATGACTTTTCCCTTTTTCGAATGATGTATTAATCAATCCAAATATGTGTCGATCGGATTGATAATTACCTTTTTCTGCGCTACAAAATTGTATCTAAACAATTAAAGTGTGGTTACAAATTTATTACAACTCTGTTAAAATGCTAAAGTAATAATAAGAATGCTGAAATAAGTATATGACAAGATTTAATGTCAGTTCCATATCGCAAGGAGAGTGCAACATATTAGCGAGATTGTCCTCAATATTGCAAGGAGAGTGCAACATATTAGCGAGATGATGTCAATTATGAGCGAGCGTGTGTGAATTATGAGCGGGATTATGCAAATTATTAGCGAGTGAGTGCGAATTATTAGCGAGTGAGTGCAAGTTATCAGCGAGAGTGTATGAATTATGAGCGAGTGAGTGCTCCATATCGCAAGGTACACCCACTTTCGACATGTCGATATGTGATTCATTCGAATGCATTGAGGAACAGAGAAGAAATCAACTCCATTTCGGCTTTTTAGTTCAGGCTTCAAAAATAAAAGATTGGACGGGCAATGCAATTTGCTGAAGAAAAGATTTAAGATTAAAGCAAATCGCAATGACCGATATTCATGAAATAGAGAACTAAGGCGATGGTACTTATTTGAATATTTCCTCTCAGGGAAAATCTGTCGGAAGAAACACTTTAATACTGACTCGGGATTGGCCCATAAGGGACAATAGAATAATATATGGGAAAATAGATTTGACTATTCTTTAATTACATCTTCTTTCACGACTGATGGAATACAATCCTTTATTTTGATTTCCTCCCCAACTATTAATACTTTGTTTTTAGAAATCGAAAGCTTCGCGATTAAGCCTTTTGAGGCTTCAGGCCGTTTGGGGTCGAAAACAAAATTACCAAGGCTGTATATAACCGGTTTATGATTAAAAAATTCTATCGTTTGGATGATATGTGGATGATGCCCTATAATCGCGTCGGCGCCGGATTCAATTAACCGAATAGCCTCTGCCCGCTGACTGGGCTCCGGCACTTTTTGATATTCATAACCCCAATGCAACAGAACAATTACAAAAGTTCCCGGGTATTTCTTTTTATAAGCGGTAATAGAATTTGCCAGGTCATTTGGGCTTGCCTGACATATACATGGTTTATCTGGCAGGAAAGGAAAATTCTCCAGGGGTAAAAGAACTGAATTAAAGATCGCAACTTTTATTTTTCCTTTTACAATAACAACTGGCAAGCACGCATCTGCATGATTAAACCCAAAACCAATTGGAATTAGTTTATTGAAGATTAATTGTTTATAAGTATCTATTATCCCATCGCGACCCTGGTCATAAGTATGGTTATTGGCCATTGCCAAATGTGTAATCCCTGCCTTCTTTAAAGATGACAGCCATTTGGGTTCTCCCCTGAAAATAAAATGCTTGTTAATTGGAGCATAATGCTCAGTAACTGGACACTCCAAATTCGCAACTACTGCATCCGAACGATGGAACAGCGGCGAAACATTTGAAAACAACGAATCAATATCAGTATTTTCAATTCTTTGCCGAACACCACGGTCTAACAATAAATCACCCGTAAAGCAGATATTAAGGGTATCCTTATCTTTTCCATTACAGTTGTACACAGATAGAACACCAATCAACAGGCAAACAAGGATTGAGATCCTTAACATCCTGAACTGTAAAAAATCTTTTCATCCACTTTTGGCTTATTGGGATCCTGATACATAATATCAAGCATCCAGACAGGATATGCCGGAGTTTCTTTCTTTTCAAGTATTTCCTGCCACTGCTCATCAGTTAAACGAACATTCAGTGGACGAACAAATTCAAAATAACTGAATGTTGCTCCTTTGGTTAAATACAGATAACCTCCAATATTGACTATCGCATAAATGTCATTTGCCTTACCTGTTGCAACATGCAGAATCCCATCTTTAGGGCATTCATCGACGTTACGGGTATATACATCCGCAACAACTGCTATCGACCGGTCCGGCCCCTTTACATCCTCCCAATTCTGTAACTCTTTTTTAGGTTCAACTATTGACAAGGTCAAATATTCAAAACTTGAGCCAATTTTCTCAATGTTGTCATATTCCTGTTCTTTTAATGGTTCACCTTTTAGTTCCCGTTCAGAAGCAGAAAGTAAAAACTCAGCCTGTTCCTTTATACTATTTGTTTTTGAGCGAATATCATCCGTATAAAGCTGGTTGCGTTCAAGCATCTGATCCGTAAGCTCAATCAGTTCAATTATTTTTTTCCAGAACCTTACATTTGGCTCCACATATTGTACCACTATCGGAGCTGGCGGACCACCACCACCACATTCGGCAGCCATCGGTTGCTCCCCATACAATATAGCATCGTGTTTAAGTTCGGCCCATGAAGCCAAAGCTGTATTTAAATTCTTCTTACCCCAGGCTTCCGTTTGCATGAACGAAGGATAATCTTTGTCTTTTGAGTTTAAGGACAATAAACATTCGAGCCATTTATTGTATACCGCATTATTCCATTTATCGTAAGTACTAAATTTCTCCTTTAGCGAATTCAGGCTTGACGTGTATTTATCCCACTGTTTACCTTCCTGATAGGTGTTCGTTAATATATGCTCAGCCGATGAGACACCAAAAGCAGCGAATACATCAAGACCTTTCGGATAAGCACGTTTAGCATTGATATTCACATCAACTAATTCCTTCAGAATTTCATTATCAGCAAGGTATCTTTGTGGTATAAAATTGATTTTATCTCTGCAGGTCTTTTCTATTTTAGGTCTGATGTGGTTCTTTGCCTCCTTAATACTGATTAGGTAGTCATCAACCCTGGCCAGTGTCTTGTCATTAATGGCTTCTTCGGCGCTGTTCACTCCTTCCTTTTTCAGAAATTCAGCAATATCCAGAATGGATAGATTATCAGGTTCACCAATAAGAAATGAGATCGGCTCGAATAGATTCTGATATAAGGTTGATAAAGAAACAGTATCTGAACCTTTGCCCGTATTCAAGACATAGGCCAGAAAAACCGCTTTGGTAAGTTGTGGTTTATCTTCCCGGCAGAGGGGAATAAGCTGAAGCCACATCATAGCCTTGAAATATTTTGACAATTCAGGTGTTCGGGTATAGTTGCCCCTTGGTTTAAAGAGACTATAAGGGAAATAGATACTAGGATATTCCAGAAACTTTGAAGGTACATCTACTGCCTTATTAATACTTTCGATTTCAGCAGTAAAATCTTTTGTGTAATTTGCAGGAATCTTTTGTTCGTTGCCTGTAAGAAGGTAATTTGGAACAGCTGCATATACAGCAACATATTCAGCAATTTCCTTTAAATGATTGTCTTTTGTTGAACCAGCTATTTGATTACACTCCTTTGCAATCCCCAGGGTCAACCGGTTAACGATAGGTATGAGCTTATCTGTTTCAATGGACTTCATTAAATAAGAGAAATACATATGAAAAAGCTGTAAATAAAGATCGGTTGTTACAAAATTTGGTGTCTCCGTATAATCATTCTCCTCATAACCATTAAACAATTGTATTTTTTGGCTTGGAATAATTGCAAAATTATTTTGGTCTAATTGATGACTAAATTCATTTGGTAATTTCTTAAATTGAAAGAGATTAACAACATGGTTCAGATTAGCCAGATTCTGACCTTTTTCATCTTTATAGTTTCCTTTTAATTTTTCCTTTTCATACTTCAACGTTTTGTCAACAAAGCTTTTCTCTTCTGCCGAAAGGCTTAGCCACGAATTAAGGATTTCACCCGAATCGGCTTCGTGTTTATAGAATTGCTTCTCCATCAGTGTATTATACCACTTTGTATGTGCTGAGAAATAACCGCGTAAATCGGCTTCCATAAAACAATAGCCATGTCTGGCATAAACCGAACTCCTTAAAATTCGAAGCTCGGATACTGTTTTCCCGGAAAGCTCCTGATTAAGATTTAAATTAAAAATAGAATCACCGGTTAATGCTTCAGGAATAGAAAATGTATCTTTAACTAAAGCGATTTTAGGGACAGCTGTTGCCCCTGATTGATTTGCAGCGGAACATCTGCAATTGAAAAACCCTACGATTATTAATGCAATTAACAGAACATTAATTAGTGATCTCATAATCGATTGTATTAAGAATTTTAGTTGCTTGACAGTATGTTTTCTCCCTTGCAAGATAATGAATAAATCCCAGACCAAAGCCATTCCAGTGATATTCTGCGATCAAAAACAATTGATCTTTTTCAAGTTCAATGGTTCGAACGACTCCTTCTTTTTTCGATTTATAGTACTTGAAATCGATGAGTGGTTGCGACACTCTCGAACCAAGCCACAAGGGTCGGATATAACCTTCGAATAGCTTAAAAATGAAAAGCCTCTTCCGCGATATAGGATCAAATCGCGTAGATTTAATAACTCCTACCAAAATATCGGTCGAATGATCATTATTCACATCTCCGGTATCAAGCCTGAAAACCATATAAGGCAATGGCCAGGTATTGTTGAAGACAAATTTATGATCCTCATATACATCAGCATGGAGAATAAAATCAGTTTTTCCTTTTTGGCGGAGTGTAATATCTATTATTTTCCCCTCATTTTTAATCGTGTATTTTGACTGATGAAAGATTGAGAATCCATAAATCGTACAGATAGTGAATGAAGCCATCCCTGCAAGGATTAGAATCAATAGTATACTATTCTTTATGGGGGCTTTATAGATCATTATTCATAGTTATAAGTAATGTTGTACGACCTTTTTAACCAGACTATCCATATCCTTAGGCAGCAAAATATTTCTCTAAAAGTACTCAACTGTTCTTTAAATAGATCATCAAACGGATAATTTATGTTTTGTATGATTAAAATTTCCTTAAACATGTTTCCATGCATTGCGGTGGATTTCAAAATTGATAGAAGTAGCCATTTAACGAAGCATCAGTAGCAATACTGCCGGATCAACAGCCACGCGGATTGCAGGAGCAAAGTCAGGATTCCGGGCTGACGGTAATGCTTAGTACTATGAATTAAATAAATAGCAATTCAAAGAACTGATCTCCTTTATCGTCTGTCCATCTGACGGATCGAAGGGTAAGATAAAGTAGTCTGGAACCGCCGATATGATCAGCCGTAATTTAATCGAGTTCAAAAATTATTTCAAACTCACATTTGCATAGTCAACCCGAACTGTGCCATACATTTCTTCTATCATTTCCAATGTTTCCAGAACGGATTCAAGCGTTTCGGCCTGCAATAGCCGGATGCGGTGTTCGCGGAAATTGGGTAATGTCGGGAAATACTTGGCAAAATGCCGGCGCATCATTAGGATGCCGCTCCGCACATTGTCTTTCCATTCAATCGACATATTCAACTGATCGCGAACATTCTGAACCACATAAGCCACAGTCGGCGGAGGCAGCAATTCACCGGTCTTCAGGTAATGTTTCACTTCTTCGAAAATCCATGGCCGGCCAATCGCACCGCGGCCAATCATCAGCGCATCAACGCCAGTCTGGTCGAGAAACGCTTTGGCCTTTTCGGGTCCATTGATGTCGCCGTTTCCGATGATTGGAATGGTCATCCGCGGGTTATTCTTCACATCGGCAATCAGCGACCAGTCGGCCTCGCCCGTGTATAACTGGCTGCGGGTTCGCCCATGAATGGCCAGGGCAGCCACGCCGGCATCCTGCAAACGTTCGGCAACTTCCACAATAATTTTGCTGTCTTCGTCCCAGCCCAGGCGCGTTTTGGCTGTAACCGGTATTTTCACAGCTTTCACAATGGCTTCGGTCATTCGTTGCATCTTCTCCGGATCTTGCAACATGGCAGCGCCGGCTCCATGCCGAATGATCTTTTTCATGGGGCAGCCATAATTGATATCAATAAAATCGGGCTGCGATTCTTCAACAACCCGGGCGGCTCCAACCATCGAATCGATGTCGTGTCCGTAAATCTGGATTGCCACAGGCCGGTCGAAATCGAACAGCGTCATTTTCTGTTTGGTCTTCTGAATGTCGCGGATCAGCGCTTCCGACGAAACAAACTCGGTGTACATCACATCGGCGCCGTACTTTTTGCAGGCATACCGAAACGATTTATACGTCACATCCTCCATTGGCGCCAGAAACAGCGGCATTTCCCCCAAATCGATAGTTCCGATCTTCACAGTTTTTAGTTTTTTCGATCTTGTAAAATTCGTTGCAAAGTAACGAACAAAGTATCAAAGTTTTTAATCCATCTTTCAGAATCAGATTTGAAAAAGCTTTGCGCAACTAAAATACCTGCAATTCCGTCTTCTTTCAAACAAATCGCATCGAATGAAAACACGTTCTGCACTAAAATGTCTGCTGGTTCTTTTCCTTTTCGCCGGAATGGGTTGTAAAGAAACCATTCAGGACCCAACCTTTACCATTGGCAAGGAAGCTAATTTCCGTATCAATCAGCTTTATACTTCATCCGACGGACGCTGCACGCTCCTGATCAATGAAATTAGTGATTCGCGCTGTCCGGAAGGAGTCGAATGTTTCTGGCAGGGCGAAGTTTCGCTGAAAGGCGAATGGTCTGTCAACAAAAGCAAAACTTCGATTGAGCTGCATTCAGTAATTACAAACATGGAAAAACAGCCCGACGGATTTACAATCCGAATTGTGGATGCCAGGCCGTATCCCAAAACCGGTACTGAAATAAAACCTGAGAATTCGGTAGTTACCTTACTGATTCAGAAGAACTAAGTGATTCAAGTTTCATCGGATCAATCACGTTAAAAATTCAGGTTAATACCAGCAAACACAGTTGTGCCGGGCATTGTATAATACCTGTTTTGCTCGTATTGTTGATTCAACAGGTTTTCGGCGCTAACAAACAGCTCGGCATAGCTACAAAACCGGTGGCTGATTTTAGCGTTAACCAGCGCATAACTTTCCAGATGAGTCACGGGCGAAGGATCGGTGTCGAGGTTCACAATCTGCTGTAAACTAAGCATGAAGGTAGTTTTATCGAGCCGGTAACGGGTGCTGACGAACAATTGATGTTCGGGCGTGGCGTAGACCGGCGATTTCATGTTAATGTAACTGTAAGCCGCATGAATATTGAATTTTGCTGTCGGATTTGCATCTGCCGAAAACTCCAGTCCTTTGTTCGAGACACTCCCGGCATTTAGCAAACCTTTCATCGGAACGGTCACAATCAGGTTGTTGCCTTTCACCAGGAAAGCGGTTAATTCCAGGTTTAGTTTCCGGTCAAAAAACGATTGCAAAATGCCAGCTTCGTAATTGAATACCTTTTCAGGCTGAAGCTTTGGGTTTGGTCCCCAGAGAAACAGTTCGCGAATTGTCGGGCTCCTGAATCCTTTCGAAAAAGAAGCTTTCAAGGTTGTATTTGCACCCGACTTCCAGGCCAGGCCCGACGATGGAATCCATTCATTTCCATAAACATGGTTATGCTGAAGGCGCAATCCGGCATTCAAAGTCAGCTTTTTCGCAAATGTTTGCTGTACAAATCCGTAATAACCAAGCTCGTACACCGTGGTATCGGCAAACACCATTCCTTTGCCGTTCATAGCTTTCAGGTTCTCGGCCAAACCACCGTAATTCATATAATCGAGGCCAAGGGTAATTGTATTTCCTTCAATCAGTTTGAGCGATTCCAGGATGTTCAGACCGTAGTTGTGGTCGGTCGAATGAAAGCCATCGGTTATTTTATGTTCGCCAAAATTATAGAAAAGCTTGGCCGATCCCGAAGCTTTGTCGAAATCGTTGTCAGCGGTAAACGAGCCATAACCTCTTGTAATATTGATGGTTTCACCTTTTTTAGCCGAAAGCGTATCCGGCCCCGGATCGGCTGACTTGAATGCAGCGATACTGAAGTCAGCGTTCAGCTTCAGGTGTTGATTCAGTTCATATCCAAATTTGGAATATCCATTATTGATCTTGAAATCGGAATTAGCGCGGTGCCCATCGGTTTTTTCGCTGTTTCCCGAAACAAAGAGGCTCAGCTTGTTCTTTTTATATCCTCCCGAAGCCATGTATTTTTGGGTGTTGAATGAACCCAGCATCAGGCGGGCATTTCCCTGCCATCCTTCCTGAATTTGTTTCTTGGTAATCAGGTTAATGACCCCGCCCATCGCATTCGATCCATAAAGAACTGAACCCGAGCCACGAATCACTTCAACCCGTTCAATATCAGATGCCACGTATGAATCGGGTAGTGGATGGCCCATGATTCCCATAAATTGCGGATGGCCGTCGATCAGTATCAAAACGCCTGTCGTTGGGTTTTCTCCAATTCCGCGGATGGTAATTTGTCCGGCCGACCCGGTAGAAACGCCAAAGCCGGTAACACCGCGTTCGGTCACAAACAAACCCGGAACCCGGCCGCTCAAAATCGGTAAGATCGACGTTTCGTTGTTTTCGTTGATTTGCGCGCTGGTAACAACCGAAACCGACATCGGAACCATGTCGCGGTTGATTTTTATCGGGCTGCCGGTTATTACGATTTCACCAATTTGGATGGTATCTTTATAAACCGCAGGAGAAGCTTCCGTAATTTTTCCTGAAGAAGTTGAATTTTGCGCGTTTACTGGTAATCCAGCTAAATTAGAAATGAATAAGAGCGTAAAAATGAGTATTTTAAGGGTCTTTTGCATCGGATATTTCTCAGTGTGGTTTATGGTTTATATGTAATTCGTGTAATAATTTGTGTTACCTATGTGCTTATTCGTGTTACTTGCCGGACAAAAAAAATCATTCGGTTTTACTCATGATCAACTTGCCATGTTGGAGGCCCTTAATGCTTATCAGGTTGTCTGACAGTTCGGTAAGCCGGCGCGATGCTCCTTTTACAGCAATTATTTCCATGCAGTTTTGTTCGCTGAGGTTAAATTGCTGAGCGCCAATCACCACATCCCGATACTGAAACTGCAATTCGGCTGAACGGGCGCGGATCTCAGTTTTTTGGCAACTGTAAACCATTACAACAGCGCCTGCAACCAGGTTGTCGCACTTCCATTTCTGCTCCACAAGGTTTTTCTCAATCAGGTAGCGGATGGCCTGCGACCGGTTCGAAAAGTTGTTTTCTGTCACATACTGATCAAGCGCTTTCAACAGTTCTTCCTCTAACGAAACTCCAAAACGCGAAACTGCCATGATGTTACTTTTTTGTTGATTCGTGTTATCGGCGGCGAAGATAAAGGTTTCGTCGGTTTTTCCAAAGCAAAAGGTTTCAGGATTTCAAATCAAGCGAGGAATCTCTGCTATGGAGAATTAATTTTGTTTTGAACATTTGTTCATTATTAATTATATCTTTGCAAGCAATAAAATTGAATTATGCCACGTCCCAAACGCAATAGAACGATTGTAAACCCTCCGTTAATGGAAGGTTTCAGGCCTTTCGGAATCCCGATGACGGATTTAGAGCCGGTTATTTTATTGTACGAAGAATATGAATCCATACGGCTTTCGGACTACGAAGGGCTTACCCAGGAACAATCGGCAGAACGAATGAACGTTTCGCGCCCAACATTTACCCGCATTTATGAAAAGGCCAGGCGAACCATTGCCATGGCTTTTGTTGAGGGCAAAGCAATTTTTATTGAAGGCGGCACTTACCATACCGACGATTGCTGGTACCGGTGCGACAATTGTATGAAGCTGATTATTTGTCAGACCGAAGCCAATACTTGTAAATACTGCCAGTCGAAGACATTACGAAGACTTAACAAAACAATTGAACCCAATGGAAACAACTGATTCAAACGGATATTGCATTTGCGTGCATTGCAACACACGAATACCTCACGAGAAAGAAATACCATGTAGGGAAAATGTTTGTCCGCAATGTGGCAAAATAATGATGCGCGAAGGAAGTTATCATCACCAATTATATTTACAAAAAAAAGGAGAAATAAATCATGAAAGTAGCAGTACCGACAAGGGGAAATGTTGTTGATGACCATTTTGGCCATTGCGAAGCGTATACCATTTTTACCATTGACGCAAACCGTAAGATTGAAAAAGCCGAAATGTTGCCATCGCCGCAGGGCTGTGGTTGTAAAAGTAATATAGCCAGTGTATTGAAAGAAAAAGGCGTAAGTGTAATGCTTGCCGGAAACATGGGCGGCGGCGCATTAAACGTACTTAATAGTCATGGAATTGATGTTTATCGTGGTTGCTCAGGCGATGTACGTCAACTGGTTGAAACATTCCTGAAAGGGAACGTCGAAGATTCGGGCGAAGGTTGTCACCAGCACGAAAATCATGAAGAAGGTCATCAATGTAACCATTAAAATATGAAGGAAAAAGAAATTAAAGAATTGTACGACAGCCGTTCGCTCGAAATTATGCAAACCGCTGAAGATGCATATATTCGTGGATCAAATCGGGTTCAGGAAATCAAAAACTATGCCCGCAAGGCCGGAATCAAACGAATTGGCATTGCTCACTGCGTCACGTTTCCAAAGGAAGCTGAAGCGGTGAAACAATTTCTGTCGGAGGAATTTGAAGTATATAGCATTGATTGCAAATGCGGACGTGTTACGAAACACGAAATGCTTGGATGCGAAGGCAATAGCATTATGTGTAATCCGGCAGGGCAAGCTGAGTACCTGAAAGAAAACAACACAGAACTCAATATTTCGATAGGTTTGTGCGTTGGTCATGATATGGTTTTTAACCTGAAATCGGCATCACCAGTTTCCACCTTGGTTGTTAAAGACCGTGAAACCAAGCACAATCCGATGGAAAGCATTCACAATTTATAGTAACATACAATGAGCGAATTTGATACCCGTGCCCGCGATTGGGACAAAGATAAAATGCATATCGACCGTTCGATGGCGATTGCTGCCGAACTCGAAAAGATGATTCCGCTAAATCTGTCGATGAAAGCCTTGGAATATGGCGCAGGAACCGGCATTCTCAGTTTTCTGCTAAAAGATCGGTTTTCAGAAATTACCCTGATGGACAATTCACAGGAAATGATCAAGGTGTGCATTGAAAAGGCCGAATTTTTTGGCGCCAGTCACATCCATCCTCTTTGGTTTGATCTTGAACATCAGGCTTTTGATGGCAATTTCGATATCATTTACAATCAAATGGTTTTGCACCATGTTCATGATTATGAAGTCATTATCAAAACATTTTATTCGTTGCTGAATCCGGATGGATATTTGGCCATTGCCGATTTATATTCTGAAGATGGCTCGTTTCATGGTCCCGATGCAAAAGTCCATTTAGGCTTTAATCCTGAAGAACTTGCAGAAATCTTGAAACATGCTGGTTTTAAGAGTGTTGTTTTCAAAAAATGTTTCGAAGTTAAACGTGAGTCGGGTGCAAAATATCCGGTGTTTCTATTGGTCGCCCAGAAATAATTCAGCTTCATGGAACCCACTATTTTGAAATGTAAACAATGCAATTGGCAAGGTAGTCCTGAAGAAGTTGACTGGGAAGTTGTTATTTCTTAATCGAACCCTGGGTTTTTGGTTATACATTTACACCAGAAGATTATAGGGATACTTATTGACAGTATTATAACTAATTTTGAATCTTTTCGGCGCATCAATCGGCACCATAAAGCATTCTGAAACAAACATTTATTAAATTGGCACAATGTTAAAAAAACTTCTTGTATTCCTGATGTCGGGTATAATGGCAGCTTCAACAATGGCCCAAAATTCAGCGGAAAATCTCAATTTCACCCGTAATAGGACACCTGAACCATTTCTGTTTTCAGTAGCTGCATTGACGCCTGAAGATTTAAAATGGAGCCTCGATTATTCAGGAAGTTACGGAGAGAAAGAGTTAGGCTCATTTGGATACGATGGTATTAACCAGCAATTAGCTGTTAAAGGATACATGGGAAGTCAATTCACCCTTTATGCCCATGTTGCGCTGGGGATGAAAGGGGATAATACCGCCAGTACTCAGCAAGTAGAGTTTATTCGCAATTTCATTGGGGGCAAAAAAAATCAGGGCTTAAGTTTAGGCGTAGGACTGGGAATCAGAAGAGATTACAGCAATGTATATTCAATGTTGAGCCGTGTTACCGTAAGTTACGAAGCTTCGCGATGGAAAGCGGGTGGCAACTTGCTTCTTGAAAAAGCTTTTGCCAAAGATCGGGATGAAATTGATGTTATTACAAGCCTGGGGGTACACTACCGTTTATCTGGCAGCCTTTATGGCGGAGTTGAAGCTGTTGGGGAAGATCTGGAAGGATTCTGGGATGACGAAGAAGCCGAAGGTGGTGCAAAACTTCTGGTTGGGCCTTCGCTGAACATGACTCCAAAAAAATCCAGGCTTTCATTTTCCCTTTCCGGGGGACCGGTATTTTATGGAACACAAAACCAACGTACCAATCCGGAAGCTATTCGCGAGCTTCCTTCTCAATCTGGCCTTATGGTAAGGGCCAGGGTACTATTTAATTTATCCGGATCGTGATTTCAGAAATGGAAGGGAAAGCATATCGTCAAAATGGGTACGGAATCCCGGTATTTAACTACGAAGAACTGGCTGTTTTAATCCCTGGGATATAGGTTTGCAAGTACACCTGGTGGCTGTTGAACCTCTTCAATATAAACCTGAAGAAAAATACAAAGGCGTAAATGGTTTGGATTTAGGTAAACCTGAAATGCCTGGTACCTTAAAATGTTGCTGATATGAAGATTATAACTTTGATCGAAAACCTTGTCTATAAACAAGGCTTGGTTGCAGAACATGGTTTGGCAATTTATATCGAAACCGGAAACCGGAAAATCCTTTTCGATACAGGGCAAAGTGGATTATTCCTTCAAAATGCCCAAAAGTTGGGAATTGATATTGAAGATATTGACAGCCTTGTTTTGTCGCATGGACATTACGATCACACCGGAGGCTTGTACCCTTTTCTCGAAAGGAACAGCAAGGCGAAAGTGTATGCCAAAAAAGATATTTTCACGCCAAAATACAACGGAAATAATCGATTTAACGGCACAAAAAAGAACGATATCATACTTGCTGACAGACTTATTTTTGTAGATACTGTCACCGAAATAGCCGAAAATGTTTTTATAATGCCCGACATTACGATTCACCATTCAACCGATACTCATTTTAAAGGTTTCAGTAAAGAAGTAAATAATGAATTTCTTCCGGATGAATTTGACGATGAGCTTTTTCTCGTCCTGAAGCAAAATGATCGGATAAACATCGTTACAGCCTGTTCGCACCGCGGGATTACCAACATTTGCACCACGGCAACCGAACATTTTATGCTTCCGGTAGGTTTAATTCTTGGCGGTTTCCATACGAAAAACGCTACCCCGAAACAAATCAGGCTGATAATAGACTATTTTCGTCAACTAAATCCAATGTCAATTGGTGTTTGTCATTGTACCGGCGTCGATAAATATGCGGCGATGCTTTATGATTGTGAAGCGCATTTATTTTATAATTACACTGGTAATGTGATCGATATAGAACACAACTGATTCGTAAGTTTTCATAACTCCTTCGTATGATTCATAAAGAAAATCCATCCTGGTTCAAATTATTCCTTTCCTTCTTCTGGATCGGGTTAACGGGTTTTGGTGGGTTAGCCATGACGGCTCATATCCGGAGACACATTGTTGACAAACGAAAATGGCTAGATGCACATACGTTTGATTCAGGTCTTGCCCTTTGCCAGATTATTCCCGGAGCAATTGTGATGCAGCTTGCCGCCTATATCGGGTTGAAATTGAAAGGAATAAAAGGAGCAATCATCAGTTTTATTGGATTTGGACTGCCTGCATTTCTCATCATGTTTATCCTTTCAGTTCTTTACAAACAGTCGAAAGATATTGCCGGTGTCGAGTTGGTGTTAAGGGGGTTACGGGTGATCATTGTGGCGATTGTGGCCAATGCAGTCTTTATTTTCGGCAAGAAGAATTTTAAGAATGTGAACGACTGGATTATTGCGGTGATTGCAGCCGGATTGTTCCTCACCAAATTGCATCCGGTGGTGGTTCTACTTATTGCGTCCTTGTTAGGCATGGCGCTCACCCGAAAAGAATCGGCACCTGCACGAAAACTGGCCAAAGCAAGAACTTTCCGATTTTTTCTGATCATGTTACTGGTGGTGTCCGTTTGTTCAACGATCTTATTTTTTGTGAACAAAGAATATTTTACCCTGGCAACCATCATGTTACGGATCGACCTCTTCTCGTTTGGTGGAGGATTGGCTGCGATGCCAATGATGTATCACGAGTTGGTCGATTTATTTCATTGGTTCGATGCAAAAACATTTATGGATGGCGTTATACTCGGACAGGTGACGCCGGGATCGATCATCATTGCTGCAACGTTTTTCGGGTATATGCATTTTGGCGTTGTAGGAAGTATAATTGCCACCATATGCGTGTTCACCCCGTCGTTCCTGATACTCATGGGCATCATTCCTTTTTTCGATAAGCTCAGATCGTATCCCCAATTCAATAAAGTGATCAATGGAATCTTATGCTCGTTTGTTGGTTTATTGGCCGTTGTCACCTACCGTTTTACCATCGGAATCCATTGGAATGTCATCAATATTCTATTCACATTGGTTGCGTTTGGTTTGCTGGTACGGAAAGTCGACGTTATCTGGATTATTTTGGGAGGCGTTTTAATTTCCTTAATCATGTAAGTAATAGAAATAATTAAATGTCGTATTTGATAACTGACTCACCCCCATCACACCTTCGGTGTTCTGCCCCCTCTCTTCACGAAGAGAGGGAGGAAGGCCGCCTGCGGACTTCGGGGTGAGTTATACTTGAATTACGACATTATATTATTTCTATTACCTAACTAAAAATTCTCCATTAAAAGTCATGGTAATTTCTGAAATTTAATGGAGAATGTTTTTGAAAGACCGAACGTCTTCCGCAATAAAAAAAATCAAGTAAAATTACTGGTGCGAATCGTCGTAAGGCTGATCCGATTTCGCAGGTTTAACAGTGTTCTTCACCGATTTAAGAAACTTTGAATTACTTAGTATACCTTTTTTCTTATCCTTCGTCGCATCTTTCTTATCTTTCGCTGCATCTTTTTCATCTTTAACAGCATTTTTGGCATCTTTCGCGGTGCTTTTTGCATCGTTCACTTTACCTTTTTCACCTTTAACGATCGTCTTTGCATCGTTTGCAGTGCTCTTTGCATCCTTCACGGTACTCTTCGTATCATCAACGGTACTCTTTGCTTCGTTCACGGTAGCTTTCCCAATTTCGGCTGTAGCTTTCGGATTCTTTAGAAAAGCTTTTGGATTTTTAGCCATAAACTTTGCAGTGTTGAAAACACCTTTCCCCTTTTTTGCCGTCTCTTTTCCCTTTTCAGCGGTCGCTTTTCCTTTTTCTACCGTCGCTTTTCCTTTTACTACGGCATCCTTTGTCTTGCTAACCGATCCTTTAGCATCCTGTGCCTGAACATTGCTTTGACACACAAATAAAACAAATAGTACAGCGAACAAAATTTTAAAATAGTTTTTCATTTTTCGATTGGATTTTTAGATAATGGGTTCTATGAATTGATTTACTTTCAATTGTCAGCAAAAGTAAAACTTTTCGTTTAATTTGAATAGATTGCCGAATAAGTCGAAGGTTTAAAACTAAAAATGATTTACGAATATGGGGAGTAATGCCAGGAGACAAAAAGTGGACAATAGAAAATAAATTGTAGTGAAACCCGCTTTCCCTCCAAATAGCTTATAAAACATTCTTCCAGATTATGAATATTTTCCGGTAGTTTATCGAGAAAGCTCATGCGTTATAAACCAAAATACCCGTCAGATTCGCTCCGACGGGTATTTGTATTTCAGGATAAATACTTCTGAATTAAACGGCTTGCACCAATTCCAGACTTTCGAACCCTTTTTGTACGGCTTCGAGGTTCATCGGAATCAGGTAATGGTGGCGCGTTGGGAGCGATTTTTGCAAACCTTTTTCAACACTTTCCATTTTTACCACTGGTTTGGCTTTCAGGTAAGCGCCTAAAACCACCATGTTAAAGGTTTTTGAATTGCCCAGTTCGGCAGCTATCATGGTTCCTTCAATCTTGTAAACGTTGATGTCGGTGCGTTTGGGCGGATGGATGATTCCGTTCGGGTCGTAAATTAATACGCCTCCGGGTTTAACCATTGGTTCGAACTTGTCCATCGATTGCTGGTTGAGAATGATGGCGGTATCGAACGCATTTAAAACGGGTGAGCTGATCCGCTTGTCGCTCAAAATGACAGTTACGTTGGCTGTTCCGCCGCGCATTTCAGGGCCGTAGGATGGAAACCAGGAAACTTCCTGATCGGCCATCACGCCCGAATAGGCTAATATTTTTCCCATCGAAAGTACGCCCTGTCCGCCAAATCCGGCTATAATGATTTCTTCGGTCATCGTCTTAATTTTTAAGTGGTGCATAACTTTCAGGATCGCTTTTCGAACTGTCTTTTAGATCGCCGGGGACATAGAACGGGAACATATTTTGTTCCATCCATTCGTTTGATTTTTCCGGCGTCAGTTTCCAGTTACTGCTACAGGTCGAAACGACTTCAACAAAAGAAGTTCCTTTTTTATCGAGAGCCGCCTGAAAGGCTTTTGTAATCGCTTTTTTGCATTTGCGGATCGCCGCAGGTGTTTGAACCGACTGACGGGTTACATACGATGTTCCGGGTAGCTGGGCAATCAATTCCGTAATTTTTAAGGGATATCCGTTTCGTCCGGCATCGCGGCCATTTGGTGTGGTGGCGGTTTTCTGACCCAGTAAGGTGGTTGGTGCCATTTGTCCGCCGGTCATGCCATAAATAGCGTTGTTAATGAAGATGACGACGATGTCTTCGCCACGGTTGCAGGCATGCATAATTTCGCCGGCGCCAATGGAGGCCAAATCGCCATCGCCCTGATAGGTAAAGACAATCTTGTCGGGATTCGTTCTCGAAATGCCCGTAGCTACTGCCGGAGCCCTTCCGTGAGCAGCTTCAACCCAATCGATGTCGATGTAATTGTAGGCAAAAACAGCGCATCCAACAGGTGAAATACCGATTGTTTTCTCCTCAATCCCGAGATCTTCGATTACTTCGGCCAACAACCGGTGTACCACGCCGTGACTACAACCCGGGCAATAATGCATCGTTTTTTCGGTCAGCAATTTGGGTTTCGTGTAAACCAGATTTCCCGGTTTAATAATATCTGTGAGATTCATAGATTATCCTCCTATCAGTTTTTGTTCCAACGCCTCTATTACTTCCGACGGACCAGGAATAATCCCGCCCATCCGGCCAAAATATTTTACAGGTACTCCGCTTCCGACGGCCAGTTGAACATCTTCAACCATTTGGCCGGCATTTGTTTCGACTACCAGGAACCCTTTCACCCGTTTTGCCAAAGCGGCAATTGGTTTCTTCGGAAATGGGAACAAGGTAATCGGACGAAGCAGCCCGAGTTTGATTCCTTCCTCGCGGGCCATATCAACTGACTTCTGACAAATCCGTGCCGACGAACCAAAAGCTACCAGGATGTATTCGGCATCGTCGCACTGAATTTCTTCATAAAGTACTTCTTCGGCTTCCATCCTTGCATATTTTTCCTGAAAGCGGATGTTGTTGGCTTCCATTTTTTCTGAATTCAATTCGAGCGAAGTGACGATGTTCTGATGGCGGTTGGATTTGCGTCCGTTGGTTGCCCACGATCCGCATGTTTCATTCAGTTCTTCGGTGGTTCGTCTTGGAATATAGTCGGCCAGTACCACTTTTTCCATCATCTGACCAATGGCTCCATCGGCCAGGATCATCGCCGGATTTCGGTATTTAAAAGCCAGTTTAAAGGCCAGATCAACAAAATCGTTCATTTCCTGAACCGAAGAAGGTGCAAGTACGATCAGTCGGTAGTCGCCATGACCACCTCCTTTGGTCGATTGAAAATAATCGGCCTGCGAGGGTTGGATGGTTCCCAGACCAGGACCTCCGCGTTGTACATTGACAATCATGCAGGGCAATTCGGCTCCGGCGAGGTATGATATTCCTTCAGCCATTAAACTGATTCCTGGACTGGAAGAAGAAGTCATTACCTTTTTTCCGGAGGCAGCAGCTCCGTAAACCATGTTGATCGAAGCTATCTCGCTTTCAGCCTGAAGTACCACCATTCCGGTTTCGTTCCATGGTTCGCGTTCCATCAGGGTTTCCATTATCTCTGACTGGGGAGTAATGGGATATCCGAAATAACCGTCGCACCCACAGCGAATGGCGGCTTCGGCAATTACCTCATTTCCCTTCATTAATCTTAATTCACCCATATTCTTGGTTTTACAATTTTTACTTTGTTGATGAAGTTCGGAGTGCCTAGAGTACTTGATAACCCTACTTTAGGCACTCTAAGTACTTTAGTGCACTCTAGGCACTTTTTATAATTTTACCCGGTAAACAGTGATGCAGGTGTCGGGACAAACGGTTGCACAATTTGAACAGCCAATGCAGGCTTCCTGATTTTTCATGAACGAATAATGATATCCCCGGCTGTTAACCTGTTTGTTCTGACTCAGAACATCCTGAGGGCAAGCAACCACGCAGAGTCCGCAACCTTTGCATTCTTCATTGTCAACTACCACTGCTCCAATAACTTTTGCCATGATTTGTTTTTATATATTAATGTTTTTACCAGGCATTTAACCTGTAATTCAATGTGAAAACCAGCTCAAGCCTCAAAAATAGAGGGGCAAAACTACAAAAAAGCTTACATCCGGCAACTTAAAGTGTGTTTTCCCAAACTGAAAAGAATTTTTCTGGCTCGTTGTAAGGCTGTTAACGATTGTAACTGGCATCGTTAATTGATTCGAATGCATCTCTTTCATCCGAAATTTTCGTTAAAAAGCTTCAGCCGTTTTTCCAAATCGTCAAATTGATCGCGTTTCACGTGCGACACGCAGGCACGCAAACCTTCTTTTTTACTGCCAGTATTCGTTAAGGTGATTGCACTAATTCCGTAGTAAAGTAAATTGTGCAACAGCTCGCCTCCAGTCATTCCCGGATACCCGATCGTAAAATAAAATCCATCGGCAACAGGTTCGTCGCCATCTTTTTCATAAACGATCGTAAATCCATTGGCAAGGAATAACTCTTTCATGATTTTGGCTTTCCGCCCATATTCTTTTATCTCTTCAATAAAATTGAAATCACCGTCGCTGGCCGATTTGAACATAGCTGCCAAAGCATGTTGAACCGAATGGGTGACCCCAGAAGAAAGAGCATACAAAACCTGCATCACAATGGTAAAACCGAATGGTTTGCTGCCGAAACGGGTTCCGAGATTTTCATAGCAACGGTTCCACAAAGCATTCGAAATGGCCATGATGGCACAACGTTGCCCGGCGTACGAGAAGATTTTCGATGCCGAGATGAACAGCACATAGTTGTCGGTGTATTTGGCAACGGTAGGCTGGTAAGGCGGTTTTCCCGGAGAATATAAATCTTTTCTGAAGTCCATGCCGAAATAGGCAAGGTCTTCCATCACGATTACATCATACATGGTAGCCAATTCGCCGATGATTTGCAGTTCATCTTCAGTCAGGCAAATCCAGCTCGGATTGTTCGGATTTGAATAAACGATCGAATTGATGTTCCCTTTCGAAAGATAGCTCTCAAGTTTAGTCCGAAGTTTTTCGCCCCTGAAATCAAATACATCAAAAGTATCATATTTATGGCCCATCACGGTCATTTGCTGTTTCTGAACCGGAAAGCCAGGATCAATAAAAAGGGTGGTGTCTTTTTGTTGGTCGACATTGCCGGCAACCAGGAGCGCTGCAAAAGTTCCCTGCATCGATCCGCAGGTTGGTATGCAGTTGGCCGAATCAACGTCAATGTTCATGAAGGTTTTAATGAAGCGTGAAGCCTCGTATTTGAGCGGTTTAATGCCATCCATCATCGGATAAACCGAAGCAACTCCCGATTGAAGCGCTTTGATTTCGGCATCAATGCCAACTTGCGCAGCAGGCAAGCCGGGAACACCCATTTCCATGCGGATAAACCTGACGCTACTCTCTTCTTCGATGAGGTTGATTAATGCTACAATCTCTCTGATCGATGCTTTTTCGAGGTTTTTAATCTGAAGCTGATCAATGTATTTTTGTACAATTTCTGGGTTAACCGGAGTATCGCTCATTTCGAAAATCGAATTTTGAAGTAAAAATAAACAAAGTATTTGCGATAAATATTACGCTTACAGGGTATTACACAACAGGTTTCGTAATTCGAAAACACAATCAGCTTGTGAATTGAGAATTGAAAGCTGCCATCTCTTTTAGGTTTTTATTTGATAGCAAATCGGGCTAAAAGGTAATCCTGTATTTTGTCATGTTTCGGATTTTCAGAGTCCGAAAGCTGGTTTGAGGATATTTACCCATCTGGCAACACGTTCGTCGGTCAGTTCGGGTTCAAAATCTTCATCAATCGGAAGGCCAATAAACATTCCGTCGAAAATAGCTTCCGAATCGTCAAATTCATATCCCGAAGGATCGACTTGACCAATCAGGGTTGCGCCGTTTTTCAACAGGTCTTTGGCCAAAATGCCCATCGCATTTACAAAATAGCCTGAATAGGTAACGTGATCGCCCAATCCGAAGATTGCTACTGTTTTTCCAGAAAAATCGACTTTGCTGATGTTGGGGAAAAACTTGCTCCAGTCGGTATTCGAATAATCCGAATCCCAGGTTTCTTTTCCAACGGTCGAAATTCCAAAGATGATGTGGTCGAACTTTTTCAAATCCGAAAGGGTGGCATCATTAACCGAAATCATTTCAACATTTTGTTCGCCAAAAGCTGTTTTTACTTTATCAGCAACCCGGTGAACTGAACCTTTTAACGGGCCGAAAAATAATCCTATTTTGCTCATAATCTTAAATTTACTGATTGTGAATTGCTAATTCGCCACGTACATATTCGCCTAAAATGGAAAGACTTGAGACGTTTTTCAAAATGGCGTGAATGGCTTTTTCATAGTTTTCCAACAAGTCCCATTCTACATCCACATGAAACGTATATTCATTTGGTTTTCCGATAATTGGGACCGATTGTATCTTGGTCAGGTTGATTTGGTTTTCGGCAAAGGTATTCAGTACATGGGCCAGCGCTCCGTAATAATGACCAACCTCGAAACACAACGAAGCTTTGTTGCTCAACTCGTTTGGAACCGCATGTTTCGACAGGATCAGGAAACGAGTGTAATTTCTTTTGTTGATTTCAAGACCGGTTTCGAGGATATCAAGGTCGTAAATTTCTGCTGTACGAAAGTTCCCGATAGCTGCGGCATCCATCAGTTTCCCCTCGTTAACCAGTTTCCCTGAAGCTGCTGTATCCTGATTTTCGACGATGTGTACATCCGGGAAATTAGCTTCCAGATATTCGGCGCATTGCTTAATGGCAATCGGATGTGAATAAATGGTTTTAATATCGGCTTTGGTTACGCCCGGATTGGCCATCAGGTTCATCCGGATGTGAATGTAAATCTCGCCAATAATTTTAAGGTGATAATCGCGGATGAGCGCATAATTTTGCAGAAGGCTTCCTGCAATCGAATTTTCAATGGCCATCACTGCAAAATTTACCTCGTCGGCATCAATCAAATTGCAAACGCTGGTGAAGGTTTTGCATTCAACAACTTCGATTTCGTCTTCGAAATACCTTCTTGCAGCATCTTCGTGAAATGAGCCTGCTATTCCTTGTATCGCTATTTTTTTCATGTCCATATTTATGTTAAAATTCAAAACAAAACGGGGATAGTTTAGCAATTTATCCTGATTAATCCCTCGGCTTGTCGATCTACAAAGATAACAAACGAATTGCACATCAGTTTTTGCACGTCAATGATAGGTCTGAATTTAACCTTTGTTTCAGATCGCCCTCAATGAAAGCATGTTTGTTCTCAGTTTACTTTCAGGTGAAAATCACCGAAGATTTTAAATTTTGTACATTTCGCTGGCGCTTACCAGGTCCATTTGATGTGCCTGAAGGACTTCGATGCATTTTTCGATGTTATCGGGTTTTAAAACAATATTGGCTGATTTGTTGTCCATCGAATAAGCGTATAAATATTCGATAAAAACATTTTCTCCTGAAAGGATATTTAGCGCCCTAGCCAGAGCTCCTGGCTCATTGGGGCTATTCAGGCAAATTACATCGGTTAACCGAACCGAAAATTCGGCATCTTTCAGGATCGAAAGCGCTTTTTCGGGTTCAGACACAATCATTCGCAAAATGCCAAATTCGGTGGTATCGGCCACGCAGAATGCCGACATATTGATTCCTGCATTTCCAAGAATCTGGGTTACTTCGTTCAGTCGTCCGGTTTTATTTTCGATAAATACCGATAGTTGTTTGATAATCATGCTTGTTCCTCCTACAATTTACGGTTGTCAATTACATGTTTTGCTTTTCCGGCAGTACGTTCGATGGTTTTTGGTTCAACCAGTTTAACATCGACCGAAATGCCAAGCGTACTCTGTAGCCGGTGCGTAATCTTTTTACGCAGCGCTTCCAGTTGCTTGATTTCGTCGGAGAAGAACTGCTCCTGAACTTCAACCATGAGTTTCAGGGTGTCTAAGTTACCTTCTCTTTCAACGATTAACAAATAATGAGGAGCTGTTTCGCTCATTTCGAGCAGCACGCTTTCAATTTGCGATGGAAACACATTCACACCGCGAATGATAAGCATATCGTCGCTCCGGCCTTTGCATTTTTCCATGCGGACCAGCGTACGGCCACAGGCGCACTTTTCGTAATTCAGGCGGGTAAGGTCGCGCGTGCGGTAGCGGATCAGCGGAATTCCTTCTTTGGTGATGGTTGTGAAAACCAATTCTCCGATTTCGCCTTCAGGCAGCGGTTGCAGGGTTATCGGATCAATAATTTCAGGAATGAAATGATCTTCCATGATGTGCATTCCGACCTGATGTTCGCATTCGCACGAAACGCCTGGTCCCATAATTTCACTTAATCCGTAAATGTCGATGGCCTTGATTCCTAAGCTGGCTTCAATTTCCTTGCGCATATTTTCGGTCCAGGGTTCGGCTCCAAAAATGCCAATCCGTAATTTCAGGTCTTCCTTTTTAATGCCTTTTGCCGCCAGTTCTTCACCCAGATGGAGCGAATAGGATGGGGTACAGGCCAATACGGTGGTGCCAAAATCTTGCATTAGCTGAAGCTGTTTGTCGGTATTTCCTCCTGAAATCGGGATAACCGAAGCCCCCAGGTTTTCACAGCCATAATGCATTCCAAGACCGCCGGTAAACAGTCCGTAGCCATAAGCCACCTGAACGATATCGTCGCGATGAACACCCGCCATGCAAAGTCCACGGGTTATCATTTCAGCCCAATTGGTCAGATCTTTGCGGGTGTATCCAACTACCGTTGGTTTTCCGGTCGTTCCGGAAGAAGCATGGATGCGCACGATCTCGCTCATGGGCACGGTGAATAACCCAAACGGATAGTTGTCGCGCAAGTCGGTTTTAATCGTAAACGGCAATTTGCTTAAGTCGTCAATTGATTGAATATCATTAGGAACCAGACCAGCCTCCTGCATTTTTTGGCGATAGCTGGGCACATTGTGATAAATTCTGTTGACTGTTTCTTTCAGTCTTTCGGTTTGAACCGTTCTCATTTCTTCGCGGCTCGCACATTCCATTTTTTCGTTCCAGATCATTTTATAAGTTTGAATGAAAGGATTAATAAAGTTTAAATGAATTCCCGTTTTTCAGGAAATTCCGTAAATAGTATCGTCCGAAAGCAAGTATAATCCTGCCTGGAGAAGCTTCTGACGTGCATCGACAACATCTTCAGTATCAATTACAAAATACGCTTTTTCGGTTGCATAGGCTGAACGTCCGTAAGCATTGGAGAAATTGACCCCGGCATTTACAATTTCCTTGAGTAAATCGTCCAATCCGCCCGGCTGATCAATCATTTCGACAACCACAATTTGGCGCAAGGCAGCTAATAACCCTTTTTTGTTGAGCAACTGGTGAGCCAAAACAGGGTCCGAAACAACAAGGTTCAGGATTCCCCAACCGCTTGCTGTGTGGTTCAGATTCATGGTTCGGATGTTGATTTGGGCAGCTTTCAGCACGGCCGTGACCCGTTGAAGGTGGCCGATCTTATTTTCGAGAAATATAGAAACCTGATATGCCATAAGAATGATGAATTATAAATTATAAATTGTTCTGATACCGGAATTTTTGCTTTTATACTTTTGCCTTGTTTTCCGAATTTAGTGCCACACGGAGTTCTTTAACCCGAACAGCTTTTCCTTCCGACTTTGGAATAGAACCCGGTTCAACCAGTTTGACGATGGGCTTTACAAGGACTTCGTCGCGTATTTGGCCTGAAATTAACCGGGAAAGTTTATCCAGATTGGTAATATCACCATTGAACCATTCTTTTTTCACTTCTACTTCGATAATCATTTCGTCCGATCCATTGATGGTGTCGAGTGTAATCAGGTAATCGGCGCCTACTTCAGGAATTTTCATCAGAATACCTTCGATCTGCATCGGGAAAATATTGCATCCTTTTACGATAAACATATCGTCGGTGCGTCCGGTAATTCGATCGAGCCTGACGTGAGTCCGTCCGCAAGGGCAATCGCCGGGCAGGATGCGGGTCAGGTCGCGGGTGCGGTAACGAATCAGCGGCATGGCCTGGCGGTCGAGTGTGGTCATTACCAATTCACCGACTTCACCGTCAGGAACAGGTTCGAGGGTGTCAGGGTTAATAATTTCGATGATGTATGAGTCTTCCCAGATATGCAATCCATTTTGGTAAGTACATTCAAAAGCAACACCCGGACCGTTCATCTCGGTCATTCCAAACGAGTTGTATGCTTTTACACCGAACATTTCTTCGATACGCCGACGTTGTTCTTCGGTGTGCGGTTCGGCTCCAATGACAAAGGTATGTAATTTGGTATCTCGTCGTGGGTCAAGCCCTTCTTCCTGAAAAACCTCGAACAGGCGGTTCAGGTAACTCGGAATGGCATGGGCTACCGTGGTTCCGTAATCCCGCATGAGTTTTATTTGACGGGTACTGTTTCCCGCTCCGGCCGGAATACTGAGGCATCCTAAACGCTCAATTCCGTACTGAAATCCCAATCCACCAGTAAATAAGCCATATCCGCAGATGTTTTGGAAAACATCCGTGTCGCGCACTCCGGCGCAAAAC
>Ga0302296_1000289_pt1 | contig 43437 bp, 74 predicted proteins | sample III_Fen_N3_1_FD_194546 | JGI IMG/M metagenome (GOLD analysis project Ga0302296, IMG submission 194546) | Peat permafrost microbial communities from Stordalen Mire near Abisko, Sweden - III_Fen_N3_1 | ecosystem: Environmental > Terrestrial > Soil > Wetlands > Permafrost | place: Sweden: Abisko... | reverse complement strand
ACCGGGTTCTACTATCAGAAAAATATTTGAAATTTCTATAGTGCGGTTTAGACATCGGAAAAATATTTGAAAAATTTGTCGGCGGCGTTCGGGGGCTTTTTGCTGGTTTCGGGCATTCAAATGAGGTGCTCCATAACACCTGCTTTCGCTGCCGTTCTCCGCCGTCATCTGTCTTCGTCTACTGTCAACTATCATCTTATCGTCGTTAGTGCCGTCTATAGCAAGGTATCCCTATTGTCAGCCGTCATACACTACCTCCTGTCTCCTGTGCTATCACTATGCCTTCTACAACCGTGTAATCAGCTGCCTCCTATCTGCCGCGTATGTCGCAGGGCCGCGCCGTCGTTTATTATTCTCCATTGTCTTTTATAACCCTTTTTACTATGCTGTTATACTGTATTACACCCTATATCTAGTACCATACATATATTAAGTATATTGCCTGCATAGTACTATCTTATACGGGGTTTAGTTCATGTATTGTAGGCTGTTATTGGTATGTGTTCTTACTTTTATTTTGTCCCCAGTAAAGTTAAGCTAAAATTTTTATATGGTTTCACTTTCGTTTAACATTAGGTTTATATGGTACGTTTGTTGTTTTTTTATTTGCTGAGGTTTAACTGCTCTTACTGTTAAGCTGTTATTGGTATATAGATGTTGTAGAGCTATCAGCATAAAGTACTATTTTTTACATTTATTTTATTTGGAGTGTAACTATATCAACCATTCTGCGTATAATTGCATGACGGACGGGGGGGAGGGGATGTAGCAGGCGGTCAGTGTTCTTTAACATGTTGGTGGAAAGTCCTAGTACTAGAAAAGGCGGGTCGTACCCATAGCTGGCAACAGAGCCAGTATTCATTTACAGGTTATGGGGTAGTGCTGCTAATAAATAGTAAGGCGAGAATTGTGCTTTAAATGGTGTTTAATTAGTTATTATTTTATTAATTTTTATTAAAACTTACGAAAATGACAAAAAGTAGAAAAAATGCTAAAAATTTGGTTATTGGTACAGTTAATAACGCAAACGTTTCTAACGGTATTGCAAGTTCAAACAAAGCTGGTGCGGTAGCAACTGCCAACGTATTAAAAAAACTTACTGAGGAGCGCGAAACGGCTAGATTGGCTAAATTAGCTGCCGCCCCTGAACGTAGTAAAAAAGCTGCTTTGTTGGTTACGGAACGCAAATTAACAAATATGCTGAAAACGGCAGCGGTTAAAAAAGCTGCAAAAAAGGACAAAAAGAGCTCCACTAATGCCACGAAAGCTGCTAAATACGGTAGCATATACGAAGGGGTTAAAAATATGCATCTTTTGGCTGCTATGCTGCTTAAAAACAAAGCCACACAGGCTGAGATTGCGAAGGCGTTTATTACTGCTTATGGTTACAAAAATGTAACGGATTTGACTTTTATTGCTGGGCGTATTACAATTTACTTAAAGCATGCAACGACGCTGGATTTGCTTAAAGGCTTGCAAGCTGCTGCCGTTGTGCCTGCTGTTATTAACGAACCGGCTGCTGAGGCTGTTAAAACTGCCGACGATGCAAAATAACACTACTACCCAAAAGGACAGCATAGCGAATGCGATTTTTGTTATTGCTGGTGTTTGTTACATTGCGGCGCTTATATGCTGCACCATATTTAACAATTTAGGTTAACTGCTCACAAGCTGCAAGGTTTATACTTTGCAGCTTTTTTATGGCTATACGGTAACGTATGGCTTTTTTTATGGGGTTATCGGCTAGAATAGGCTGTTTTGATGCTATTTGAACGTGGATTATACTGCTGATGTGTATTGCATTGCCCCATGCAATAATAAGGCAATGTATGCCATCAGCTTTTTTAGCTTTAAAACAAGCTGTTTTCAGCAGGAGAATAGTGTTTTAATACTAACTACTGCCTTCACAGTATAGTGTATGACAGGCGCGAATTCGTGTTATGCTGCTTTGAGGCACTTTTTGTGCTCTTTAGCAGAACCTTTTTGCTCGTTTTAGGCCTAATCCTAGTGCTCAGAATCAAATCTACCAGAGTTTTGTTTACCTAAAGATAATTTGTATTCTTTTGCAGATACCTTTTGATATGTGTAACAATCACTCTACATTTGCGTATAATATACAGCATCCACAATACAGCGGCTGGTTAAAACTTACGAAAATGACATCAATAGAAAAGTTAAAGAAAATCTGTCAAGATCACGGATTTGTAGTGAACGGTAATTTTGTTGAAGGCCCTGTGTACGATACTATCCACGATGTGTGGGAGGTAGAATTAGTAGACCTTACAATTATCACAGAAAAAGGTCTTTATGAATGGTTAGGTTATTAAACTATTAAAAACAGATACCATGAAATGGAGTGAATATATTGCCAAGAGGGAAATCATCCTCGAAAGATTTGAGGAAGGTAAGATATCCGAAGAACGGATGGACGTGCTGTTAAAGCGATTAGATAATCAGAAACTAATCGTCGGAATAGAACCCGATGAGGAAGTCACTTGGACAGATTTACTAGCTATACTTTGAAGTCTAACCGATGACGTCTTAGTGACAGAAACGCTGTGAAGCGTCTTAGACATTTAAAAAACTTACAAGATGAAAAGGTACTGTCAATTTTTAAAAATGAGTACTGGGTATGTGGAAGGTTCTATTCCTCCAATATTTAGTGAAGAAGAAAAATACCCAATAGATGCTTTAGGCACTGACGGTGTATTTGTATTAGATGCAAGAAAATCTCTATTTAATCAAGTTGTTGATATAGAGCTTAGAGCTGCCCAATTAGAAAATGTTCAGCATTTTATAGGTTTTAAGATTATTGAAAGTGTCAATAACAGATACGGAGGACAAATAATATACCAAGATTGGTTTTAATCTAATTATTTCCTGACAAACCAGTGCTCAAAAAAGAATCTACGAGTGACAGCAAAAATATATTTGATACCATTTGGATATTGTTTTTCACCACCGTACATTTACAGTAATTATTGCAGCAGTACACATTGACTAAAATCAAGATTATGGTAAAACAAAAAGAATTGACTATGGATGAGAAGGTTGCTATTGTTTGTGGACATTTGAACAAGGCGGCTGACAAGAAAGCAGTACAGGAAATAACCCCTGAGGTTGCTACCAAAACAAACAAGAAGTTGATTAAAGAATCTCAAGTTAGTACAAATTAAATCTGGAACGGTTCTAGTTAGGGAGGGTTCGAGTCCCTCCTCCAGAACTCAGCAATATTGCTGTAATCAAAAAAAACTTATAGAATGAAAAACAAGAAATCGAAAAAGAATCTTCAGAAGGTTCTGAACGTCAGTGCTGAACAAAGGGCTATCGAAGCTGCCATTGAATTGGAAGCAAAACAAGCAAAGAAAGTGACTACTGCTCCAAAAGCAGAAGTTGAACACAAAGTTGTTATCGCAAAAGAAGGTGAAACAGGTTCACAACTGCGGAAACGGGTTATTGTAGCACAGACAAGCGAAAAAGCTGCAAAGGTTAATCCGGAGTTAAAAGACAAAGTGAATTCGGCTAAAGAAGCTACGAAAGAAACACCGAAAGGGGTTATGGCTGCAATTGCTAAGGCTAAAGCTGCAAAGGCTGACAAGGCTGTGAAAGAAGGCAAGACGGTTAAAGCAAAGAAAGCTGATAATGCTGGTAAATACATCAACAGTATTACTTCGATGGAAAAGCTCGGTGAGTTTTGTCATGCACAAGGTTGGAAAGAGGACAGCAAAGAAACGATTGCTGCTTACGTTGCCGGATACGGATTGAAAGGTGTTACTGACATGAAGTTTATTACCCCGAGAATTGCGATTTATATGAACATCGCTCGGAAACGTGCTGCAAAGACTCCAGCCGTACTTGACAAGAAAGAACAAGCTGTTAAGAAAGAAGAAAAGGTTGAAGCAAAAACATCAAAGAAATAGGTCTCTGTAGACTGTATGTCTGATCCCTCGTACTGCTAGACGGTACGGGGGTTTGGCGGTGAAAGGTGTCTCAGTATCCTTTTATCGGATGAATTTTGGAGTTGTGCTTTTGAGAAGTACCGATTAAACAAAAACCTGAAAACGGACAAATAAGTTAAAAGGTTCTGACAAAACCGATTTAATCTTTAAAACTTACGAAAATGACAAACATTGAAAAGGCTTTTAGCTTAGGCATATTGGATGACTTGCAAGAGAATCATTCCGATGAGACTATTGAGAACATGACAACCGAGGAAATTTTAGATGCTTGGTTGCAATGGGAAGGTATTATTGGGTTTACAGACAAAATCATGTCTATCGTTAGGACATTTGATGAGATAGACGAAGAAGAGTTTGGGAGGGATGATGATGGGAACTAAACTATTTACTCTGATCCTAATTGCAGGTTTGTTATGCTGCAAAAAAGAGGCTCTACCTCCTGCTCAAGAAAAAGAATCTACCTTCGAAAGACCTTACAAAGTTGAGGTACTGAACGATCATCAGGTAAATTGCACTTATCAAGGAGATACTGTATCTCTATTTTTTGAGAATGCTTACAGCTTGTCTGAAGAGACTGTTGTGTACATCAAGAAAAACTAAACCGTTATGAAAACAAAAGACTTTTATTGTAAATTGGTTATTGCCGCACTTGTTACGGTATTTATCTTTGGAGTGTTCTTTATTCTTGCGTTCCATAACGTAGACACTTTACTCTAAATTTATTTTTGCAATCAGTTTGGAGTTCTAAAACTTATTAATTACTTTGTATTTTTATAAACTTACTGAATATGAAACGACAGAAAATCTATGTTGTGAAATCCTCCATGAGGAGAACTTCTTCTACAGAAGGGTTTGTGTGGTGGGAGACATACGGTGTCTTCTCTTCCCGAAAAACTGCTTTACTTGCTATCGAACAATCATTTAAGATTAACAAAGGATGGAATTGGACTGCAGATGTGTACAATCCCGATCATTTTGATTATGACTTACTCAGCACAGACGGAACTCCATGTAAGACTAGAGTAATTATTGAGACACACATTTTAAATAAAGGATGGTGACTATGAGCAGATCTTACTTTATTATCCAATTTAATGAAACTCCCGAGCAATTTCAGGCAGAGCCTTTAATGCTAGATGATTGTAATACTGCATGGTTTGGATCTTATGCAGATGCAAAACTAACAGGAGACGATCTTTGCGGGGAGTTAGACGTTGATTACATCATTTGTGAAAAACCTCAATAATTATGGCAAACATTAATCCTATCAGAATAGCGATTGAAGGTCTCCTAGAGACTAATTTCTCTACCTCGTATGTGGACAAATGTCCGACAAAGAAACATCCAGACAGGTACAGGTTAAAATTGACTCCTTACGGCACAGCTCACAAAAAGAGAGAAGCTAAGGTTGAAAAATTACCTCATGTACTTAAAGTGGAATACACTGACGGAGGATTTAGAACACCTCCAGGTATTGCTATTTACTTTGATTGTAAACCCTCAATAATAAAGGTATGAACAAAATAACAATTCTCGAAGATGACTTAGGTTGGAAAAAAGTATGGGACTCATTAAATGATGAGACTGCTTTTGAGACTTTTGAAGAAGCAGAAGAGTACATTGCCGACATGGCTGACGATTATGAGTATTTACTTGTATCTATAGGAGACATTATTTACTTGTACGAAAAGAAATTAGACATTAAACCATAACGGTTTTCCGTAAGTTTTCCTTTATGGTTTGCCTCCTACTCGAAAGGGTAGGGGGTTTTGTCGGTATAAATTGATAAAAACTTACAAAAATGGCTAAAAAGAAATTAGTTCTCTCCGTAGGTGTCACTACCATTGTATGCTGTTTGATAAATACATTATACTGGTTAGACAATAAAGACACATTAGACTGGAATGAATTACATTTGCAGTCCTCAATTGAAACTTATCTAAAGAACATCGGTGTGCTTGACTCTAACGGAGCATATCCTTCAGATGTTATTTTTACAAAGAGAATTCAAAACTGTATTAATCAACATAATTAAAACTAATATTATGACACTAACTATTACAGAATTGATTGATGAGTTAAAAGACATCAGAAGAAACTTTGGAGATATTGATGTTTGGTCTAGTTCCAATTATGGAGACTATCATAACACTGAACAATTAGTTCCTATTGCAGAAGTAGTTACATGTATTCCTATCAAAGAAGCTTACAGCAGATCAGGATTAGGAATGCCTTCTCAAAGAGATGAGGAAGACGAAGATTTTGATAACAGTCCTCATGATGCAAAAGTTGGTTTAGTTTGTGTTTTACGATATACTCAAGACTAATGAGAAACGACATTAAATTATTTTGGAAATATGTAGGAATTATGTTCTTGGCTATTGTTGTACTTTTTGTGATAATGGCAGGAGAGACATTGATTCCTTTAGTTGTTAAATTTATCATTAACCTATTCTGATTATGTCAAGAGAAACATTTGCCACAGTATGGGATCCTACTCCAGGAGAGAATCCTGTTGCTCATTGCTGCATCAGATATGCAGATGAAGGATGCTATAGAAATCAGACATTATCAGGTGCAATGTATGTTTCTGATTTGTTTGAGAAATGTTCATGCAATGTATATGACATCTCAGGTGTTGTACTTGTTTATGAATTGACTGAAGAGAATATTTTAATACGCGGCGGTAAACTTATACGTCCTGCGATATGTGTTCAATAATTAATATTTAGAAAATGAAAAAATGTATCATCTTGATTTTATTTTTGTTTCTTTTTTCCTGTGTCTCAAGTAAAGATTACAACAATGGTAAAAGAAGATATCAAAGGTATTACCCTTCCATGAAGAATACTAACTATTTCTGGTACAATGCAAGTAATAGAACCTATTATTTTAAATGGTAGAAAGTTAGAATACAATAACAAGTTTAACAAGGAATAACAAGTTAAATTTCAGCACGTTTTTCTGCTGAATTCAACACTAATTTTATAAAAATGTATAACAGTACTCCTACAAAAAGTAACGCTGAAAAAGCTGTGAAACTAGCAGAGCTTAAAAACGGTACACCTGTTTGTAGAATTGAGTTTCCCTACAACCAAGAAGACCTTAATAGGGTACGAGGTTTAAGGGAACGAAAATACTATCCAGAAGGTAAATACTGGACATGTCCTGTAGATGTTCCTTCATTGGAACTTCTAGCAGAATGGGGATTTAAACTTGATTCTAATTTACAAGCTATCCTAGATCGCTCAAAAGTATCTATCACAGATGTCAAGGAAATTAAAATACCAGGATTAAAAGGGACGTTAAGACCGTTTCAAAATATTGGTGTTAGTTTTATTGATGCTAAGAATGGTAGATGTTTAATTGCAGATGAGATGGGCTTGGGTAAAGCACAACCTTGGTACACCAAAGTACTAACACCTTCTGGATGGAAGCAGATAGGTAATCTTTCTTTAAAAGATCAAGTATTTGGATCTGATGGAATATCTCATAAGTTAAAAGGAATCTACAATAAAGGAAATAAGAAAGTGTATAAGGTTACATTTTCTGATAAAACTTCTGTAGAATGTTGTGAAGACCATTTATGGACGATTTACTCTCCTAGAGACAAATGGATGGGATTTCCTAGTAAGACTTTTCCATTAAAAGAAATTATGAAAATGCAATTAAAATCAGATAAGAAATCTAAGGCTAATTTAGTCTTTATACCTATGCTTTCTGATGCAATTGACTTTCCAGAAAGGAAATTAATTATTCCTCCATACACAATGGGTGCTTTATTAGGTGACGGAGGTATTTCTAAAGGAGTTTGTTTTTCTAACACAGATTCTGATATTATTGAAAGAGTTGGAAACGAACTGCTTCCATTGGGGTACACATTGAAAAAAGACAAAGGTGAGAATTGTGATTTCCATGTAGTGCATACAAATCCAAAAGACAAGTCTAAAATTAATGAAATAAAAAACATTATCAGAAAGTATAGATTAAATGTTACTTCAGAATACAAGTATATTCCTGATGATTATAAATTTGGTTCTATAGAACAAAGAGCTGAACTATTAAGAGGACTTCTTGATACAGACGGTTATGCAAGTTTAAAATCTGGAGTTATTCAATTTACGTCTGTTTCGGAACAATTATGTGACGATGTTGTTTTTTTAGTTGAGTCTTTTGGAGGTATTGCAAGAAAGAAATCCTATCCTGGAATACAAGTTTGTCCAAATGGAGACAAGAAAATAGGAAAGATAGCTCATTCACTCACAATAATGATGCCGAAAGGAAATAATCCTTTCTTTTGCATAAGAAAAAGAACCTCTTGTAAAGAGAAAGTAAAATACAGTCCTGCAAGAGCTATCACAAAAATAGAGTATGTAAAAACAGATTTATGTTTCTGCATTTCTGTAGACACAAAGGATCATTTATATGTCACAGAACATTGTATATTGACACATAATACTGTCCAGGCTTTAGCTTACCTACAACTGCATAAAGAACTTCGGACAGCAATCATTGTCGTTCCTGCTTCTTTAAAACTTAACTGGCTAAGAGAAACATTTAATTGGATACCTAATTCTCAGGCAGAAGTATTAACAGGAAGAACTCCATACAAAACGACTGGAAAGATTCTTATTCTTAATTATGACATTTTAGAAGCTTGGGTACCTTATTTGATTAAGATTAAGCCAAAGATCCTAATAATGGATGAGGTACATTGTATTAAAAACGGTGCTGCTAAAAGAACAAAGGCTGCTAAGAAATTAGGTAAAGTTGTAGAACACATTATTGGTTTATCTGGTACTCCTGTACTTAACAGACCGATTGAAATATACAATGCTGTATCAATGATAGATCCTACTGTATTAGGTTCTTATTTTGTATTTACGAAGCGTTATTGTGATGCTAAGAAATCTATATGGGGTACAAATGTACAAGGTGCTTCTAATGTTGAAGAGTTGCACAGGAAACTGACAAGTACTGTCATGTTAAGAAGACTGAAGGTAAATGTTGCAAAAGATTTGCCAGACAAACAGACAGCTTTTGTACCTATTGAGTTAGACAATTGGGCTGAGTATGTTTATGCAGAACGAAACTTTATTAAATGGGTAAGTGAAACGAAAGGTACTGCCGCAGCAATTAGAGCTTCCAATGCAGAAACATTAGGTCAGATTAATGCTTTAAAACAATTGGCTGTAAAAGGTAAAATGGCTAATGTTATATCTTGGATAGAAGAGTTTATTGACTCAGGTGAGAAGCTTGTATTGTTTTGTACTCATACAGCGACAATTGATGCTATAATGACAGCATTTCCAAAGATATCTGTTAGGTATGATGGAGGTGTTAATCAATCAAACAGAGACAAAGCAGTAACATCATTTCAGACAGACGTTAGAATTAAATTATTTGTTGGGATGTTAGATGCTGCTGGAAATCCTGCAGGAGTAGGTTTAACATTAACCGCAGCTTGGTCCACAGCAACAATTGAATATCAATACACCCCAGGTGTACATGATCAAGCAGACGACAGAATACACAGGATTGGACAAAAGAATGCCTGTACCAATTATAAATTGATTGCAGCAGGTACAATTGAAGAAAAGATTGCAGCTTTACTAGATAAGAAACGTCAAATTGTAGACGGTATATTAGATGGTAAACGTACACCTGCAGAATCCTTACTAATGGAACTTATTAAATCTTACCAAAAATAAAAACTTATGAAAGACAAGAAAGTTATTGTTCCTGGAGACGAGTTTACCGTAGACTTCATTAAGAATGAAAAAGGCGGACGTCCAATTTGTAGAGTAGAAGGTATTGTATCCTTTTTAAATGACAATCACAGAAGCTTTATTGCTCCTGGTAGCTCTTGGATTGTTAGAGTCGATCTTGTTAAAGACAAGACATTGGTTGTAACTCCTCTGGTAAAAGTTGCTACTCCAAAAGAGAATGCTATTACTCTGAAAGAGAAAATAGAATCTCTAAAACCAGAAAAGAAAGAACGTGTAAAAGAACACAGAACGTTTCAATATTATTCAAAACAAGAATTAAAAACCCTTTAAAAATTACATTATGGAAACTGTAGAAAATCCTTTATTGAATTTGAGGAAGTTGATGATCAATCATGTACACAGCGTCAACAGGTGTTTGTCTGTAGAGTATCTTGAACAACAAGATAATGAAATTCTGCTTGCAAACTGCCATCCTACCGAAAGGGAGTATTACACAAAGGAATTGAACTATTGTCAAAGAGTAGCAACTAAAAAAGAAAAAGTAACGGAGGAATAAGCCATGGCTTTATCTAGAAAAGAAATAGAAAAGAGAGCCATAGCAAAAGAAAAGAAGATTGCCAAAGGAAAGCGTAAACCATTAAAGATTAAAAAGTCTGAACTGCATCCTAGAAAAGTATTGATAAACATCAATAGTTCTGACGGGGATACTTTCAATCTTCTTGCTTTAGCAAAGAAATGGTCTATCCAACTGCAACTGAATTATAACCTCATTTATGAGGAAATGACTGCTTCTGATAGAGAACATCTTTTAGAAGTATTTAAGAAACATTTCGGAACATTTGTAACTTTATATGAATAGAAATTATGAAACATTTTAAATTAACAACAGAATCAAAAGTAAATTTTTTAAGAACTACTTTGTTTAGAATAGAACTTATTGTTGATTGCAAATGGGGTTCTGTAGGAGATAAAGGAGGGTGGGTAGAAAAAGAAAATAACCTATCTGGCGATGCCTGGGTATCTGGCAATGCCAGGGTATCTGGCGATGCCAAGGTATATGGCGATGCCTGGGTATCTGGCGATGCCGAGGTATCTGGCGATGCCAAGGTATATGGCGATGCCAAGGTATCTGGCAATGCCTGGGTATCTGGCAATGCCTGGGTATCTGGCGATGCCAAGGTATATGGCGATGCCAAGGTATCTGGCAATGCCTGGGTATCTGACAATGCCAAGGTATATGGCGATGCCTGGGTATCTGGCGATGCCGAGGTATCTGGCAATGCCTGGGTATCTGGCGATGCCAAGGTATATGGCGATGCCGTTTGTACTAAAAGATGCTTTACCTTAAATTTTGTCTACTTTTTAACATTAACAGACAATCACATACAATACGGCTGTATTAGGAAGACAATACAAGAATGGATTGACTGGCTTGCTGACATTAATGCAGTAATAAAAACTCCTAGAGGCACTCCTAAATTCAAGTTAATTGAAATGTCTTTAAATTTAGCTATTGAACAGTGGAAACAATTAAATCAAAATAACAATGAGTACTTTTGTTGATAAATTAACATTTGAGATCCAGGAATCTCCCGTATTATATGACATAAACGGAAATGTCCTGACGAGTAAAAACCACAAAGTACTGTCTCGTTCAGATAACGGAACAGAACTGTCTGTAATGAAGAACAGTTACTATCCTACCTATAATGCTCACTTTATGCAATCTACTGAGACAATGAAAAAGATCTCAGGATTTGACATTACAGGGTACTCTGAAATTAATAATGGAGCAATTGTTATTTCTCATCTAAAGAATACTGTTAAAGATCTTAAAATTGGGGGTCATCCGATACAGGATTATTTGATACTCGGAAGTTCTTGTGACGGGAAGTACGCTTTCTTTATTGGAACGACTACCGTACTGCTAAGGTGCACAAATCAGTTCTCAAATATTTCCAAAATTAAGAAAGTAAGGCACACAAAATCTGCTCCAAAGAAAATTGAGGAGTTATTGAGGTCTTTGGAAGTGTATTTCCAGAACAGGGATACAATGTACAAGAACTTTGAGAAGATGATTAAGGTTAAAGTAGATGAGGAAGTCAAAGAACTTGCTATTAATTATCTGCTTGACTTGGATCAACAGGAAATGCTTGACGGGAATGTGTCTACACAGAAATTGAATCAGGCAGAACAATTGTACCTTGCTATGGGTTCCGAAATGGATGCTGTTGGACAAAACCTTTGGGGTATGTTTAACGGTGTAACCTATTATACCACACATGTATTGAAACAGAAAGAACCTGTGTTTGGCAACTTGTTTGGTGCTACTGCTAACTTGAATAAGAAAGCATACAGGTTTGCTCTTAACCAACTGCAATTATCCTAGGATATGGAAGAGACTAAGATTTGTAAGAAGTGTGTTATTGAAAAACCTTTATCTGATTTTAGAATAATAAAAGGTAATAAAGGTAATTCATGCACCTACTCTTATTGCAGATCTTGTGAAAATTGTGCGTCAAAGGAGTATCGTTTTTTTAATAAAGAAAAAATAGGTAATAAAAAAAGGGAAAAGTACCTCTTAAATGAAGAATATAGAGAAAAAGAAAAACAACATAAAAGAGACACCTGGAGGGTTAACTATGATAAAGATCCTGCTTTTTATTTAAAAAAATCCAAAGATTATAGAATTCTTCATCCAGAGAAAATATCTTCCCATAATAAAAATTACAGAAGAAAAAATATTGAAAAAATCAAAATAAGAGGTGCAATATATCGAAGTTCTAATATTGAAAAATCTATAGAACGTAGTAGAATAAGGGTTGCCTTGTTACCAGACAATTATATTGCATCTATTTATAAAATACCTACTTTTATTTTAAAAGAAAATTATAAAGAATTCATAGAAATAAAAAGACAAATGATTCTCATAAAAAGAGAAATTACAAATCAAAAACCAAATTAATTATGGCACAGAGTAATGTTACTGACTGGAAGTCTTTAAACTCCAAGATGTGTGAAGTATTTAACGGTGTCTTGAATAAGACAATTGATCTAAAAGAAGCTCAGGTAGCCATTAATGCTGCTGACAAGATGCTTAAAACTCAGACAACAAAAATCAAAACACTTCAGTTGTCTAAAGAAAATCAAGAATTACTTCCTTTTATGAAGGGATAAAAATCCTAGCTTATTTTTCTCGTGAATTCAGCGTTATATTTTACAGGTGTACATTTGCACAACTTTGTATTTTTAATGCTGAATTCACTTTGTATTTACACTGAATTTAAACTGTAACTATCCGCAATGGGCAAACGTATAAAAAAACTTCCAAAAAGAGCTTTAAAATATCTGAGGCCGTTATTAGTAGAAGCCTCCTCAGACTGGGTAGAATTAACCTGGGAAAATTATAATGAGGAATTAGAAAAGGCTTTTCGTGCAGGTATTGAATATTGTATTAACCAAATAAACATTAAGAAATGAGCCGCAAGACACCGCCTAGAGACATTCACATTCCTAATCAACCAGAAACAGCTGGATGGTATTGGAACCGTAATGGGGAACCTAATCTATCTCCATTAGAAGATGAAGTAAAGAAAAGACAAAGATTAGCAAGAAGAGCAGCAGAACGAAATAAAAAACCTAAAAAGTAAAATTATGATTATTCCTGTATTTGAATCAATCGGAGATATCTTCAATGACAAAAAGTTTAAAGCTCAGTTATCCGGAGAGCTTGCTGGTAAGAAAAAAGCAAACGACAAAACTTTGCAGAACTCTAAAGCTGGCAGTCGTTTAAGACGAGATGCTTACATCACTTTAAGTGAATTAGGTTTCCTTAATTGGGATAAATTGACAGTAGAGTTTTTAAAGATTGAGAACAAAGAGTCAAAATTCTCAGTAAGGGAACGAGATTACATCCACGGCCTCGTTGAGCATTGTATTGTGGAAACTTTGCAGTACTACGAAGAATTGAAAAAGAAAAGTATCAAGGAAGTTGAAACAAGAGTTCCTGAAGTAGTTATGCCGAAAAAACCTCGCAAACCAAGAGCTAAAAAAGTAAAGGAGGAATAAGATGAAAAAGAAAGTATCAGAATTCGTAAAAAAGTTCTATTGTGTTACTCGTTATGACGGGAAGACAAAGACAATGTTTATTACCCGATCAAAAATCTACAACTTGAAAAAATTAAAGGAGTTAGGTGCAATTACCATTACTGATGTACACAGAGAGATTCTTAAAGAGTTTGGTTGGGGATTATCGTTCACACTTGCCTAATGGACATCGAACAAATTTATGATGATTATAGTGTAGATCATAAATCTGAGGGCCACAAGCACACCAGGGACGGATGGGTCAACTCACCCTGCCCTTGGTGCTCTAGTGGTTCTGGACACGATGGTTATCACTTAGGGTATAACCTACAAGGAGACTTCTTTACTTGTTGGCGGTGTGGATTTCATCCCACAGCCTCAACCTTAGTGAAACTTTTAAATCTATCAGAACGAGAAGTCTATGCAATTATAAAGCAATACGGATCTTCTATATTTATACCTAAGTCTGAAAAGGTAATTAAAGTAGGGCAAAAAATACTAAAACTTCCAAGCAACTGTTCTCCGATGGCTTTTAATCATATTAAGTATCTCAAGAAAAGAGGTTATGATCCTGCTATGCTAGAACAGAAATGGAAACTGTTAGGGTCTGGTCCTATTAGCTTACTTAAGACTGAAGGCAAACAACTAGATTACAAACACAGGATTATCATTCCATTTATCTGGGATGATGACATAGTTAGTTTTGACTCTAGAGACATTACTGGTAAAAGTCCTTACAAGTATATGGCTTGCCCAGAATCTAGAGAAAAGATTTCCCACAAAGACATCTTGTATGGGGATCAAACTGCATGGGGTGATCAAGGTATTATTGTTGAAGGACCTACCGATGTATGGAGATTTGGTGATCAAAGTTGTGCTACCTCAGGGATTAAATATAAGCCCAAACAGGTAAGATTGATTGCAGGTTTCTTTAAACGTATTTTTGTCTGCTTTGATGGACAGGAATCTCAGGCTTTAATTGCTGCTAACGAATTAGTCGCAGATTTAAAGTTCCGGGGTAAGGATGCTATTAGAGTAGATATTACTGATGATCCTGGGAGCATGTCTCAGGAGCAAGCTTCAAACATTGTTAATGAACTTTTAAATTTTTAGTATTATGGCTAAAATAGAATTTGAATTAAAAGTAGACACAACAGAACTTCAAGCTGCCTTAGTTAAATTAGGTGAGGCTTTTGCTGACTTACAAAAGGCTGCTATTAAAATAAGTACAGTCAACAAAAAGCAGCCGTTTTATCTGCGTTTCTACAACAGAATAAAACAAATATGTATAAAGTATTGCAAACGTACACAAAGGCTGAATTCGGCAGAAAAATAGCATGTTATAAAACATTTGTTTGTCTGTTTTATATAACATATATTTGCATCCTCTTTTAAATACAACCACGCCATGCTTACTTACTTGACTAATCGTATTTACAATATAGCCCTACCGGCTCAAATTATACCTCAAAGGTTCTTCGTCGTGGTTGTTCCTTTTGGGGTATTTTTGTGGCTGGTAGTGCTTTTTAATCTGCACTATGGAAAGAGTTAGAACCGTATTTACAATTCCCGATGCAATCAATTGCAGTAAGACAAAAGGATATACTCAAATACCAGACGAGGTACTTCGCAATCCTAAAATATCTGCAGTATCTACAAAAATATTAGGAATACTTTTATCAAACAAAGAAGGTTGGAAAAGTTATTTGACTACCTTAAACAGTATGATGAAGGAAGGGCTACATTCTATAAAAGGAGGTCTAACAGAATTGGAAACTTTAGGTTACTTAAAAAGATTCCGTTATAGAGATATAAATACCAAACAGATGGTAGGTTCTTTTTGGGCGTATGCGGACACTCCTTTAAAGTTTAAAATCAAATCTACAAAAAAGCTTCTCAGGTCTAAAGGTTTGGAGGTTATTATCCCACAGCCGGAGAACCCACAGCCTGGGATCCCAGGTCCTGGGAAACCAACGACTAATAATATTAATAGTAAAAATACTAAAGAACAAAATAACTTTGCTTCCTTCACAGGAAGCGGAGAAGAAGATACAAATATTTCTTGGGATGGAAATCTCCATAATAGTATGTTTGATACTTTTTGGGAACTATATCCAAGAAAGACAAATAAAGGGAAGGCTAAAACAAGTTGGGAGAAACTTTGTAAGAAAGGTAAAAATGCTCCAAAATGGAGAGTTGTAGAGCGTGCAATAAGATTACAAAAGAATACAGAACAATGGATTAAAGAAAATGGACAGTGGATCCCGTACCCTGCTACCTGGTTAAATAATAACGGATGGTTAGACACTCCAAGTACCATGGGAAGTTTTAATGAGAGGAAAAAACAAGGTGAGGTAGATGCTTACGAAGAACGAGAATTAGACCCTAAATTTAGAACCCGAGAATTAAGAGAGGAGGATTTATAATGACACAACCATTGCATATAGGTATAATTATAAATCTACTGACTAGACCTTTGTCTTTGAAGGAGTGTTCTGTCTTATCTCTTTATTTTAAAAATACTTGGCCAGATAGGTATGTGTTTGATAATTCAAAAGTTGTACCTGGGATGGGATCTGGTTGGTTTATTCCTAGTTATAGAAATTTAATGGAAGCAAAGTTATATACTATAGAATACATGAACTAATATGGAAAGATATAGAAATAATAAATCTGGAGAAACTTATGTTTTACTTTATTCCGATGTTATGGATGCTACGAATTACATCTCACTTAAAGGAATGTATGTTGTATATAGAAGAGAAGATAATCCAAATATAATCTGGATTAGAGAGCAGGTAGAGTTTTGTAAAAAATTTACAAAGATAGATTAACATGATAGAAAGAACCATACTAATCGGCCTAATCACATCTACGGACTTTAACCTACGGATTAAGGACAAGTGGGATGTCTCTTTATTTGAATCTTCTACAGCTAAACGAATAGCTACCTGGGTAAAAGAGTATTTCTTAAAGTACAACAAAGCACCAGGCAAAGACATTGAAGCAATCTTTTATGAGAAAGCTAAGAATGGTTTACCTAAGGATTTAGCTGAGGAAATAGAAGAGGAAATTTTACCTAGCTTGTCTGCACAATATGAAGATGAATCTATCAACTTAGAGTACTTGGTTGAGAAAGCAACAGATTACTTCAACGAAAGAAGTTTGTTGAGACATTCTGAGGAAATAAAAGCATTGCTTGATGCAGGTAGATTGAGAGAAGCAGAAGCAAAGGCAAGTTCTTTCAAACCTATGGCTAGGGATATGGGTAGTTGGATAGACTTGTCTGACGAGGATATAATGAAAGAGAAAGTCAAGTTAGCATTTACCACAGCTAATGAAATACTCATACACTTTCCAAGGGAGTTAGGTAAGTTTTGGAATGAACAATTTGTACGTGGAGGATTTATTGCATTTTTAGGTCCTGAGAAACGTGGTAAGACATTTATGCTATTAGACATAGCAATTAGAGCCTGCAAGCAAGGACGCAAAGTAGCATTCTTCCAGGCAGGAGATATGTCTGAAAGTGAACAATTGAAAAGAATCTGTATTTATTTATCTAAAAAATCAAACAAAGAACAATATTGTGACGCACATTTGCAACCTGTCAGAGATTGTATCAACAATCAACTTGATCTTTGTAAACGTCCTGAAAGAGAATGTGACTCACCTAACTTGTTTAATGGAATAAAGAATACCAAATTAGAAAAAATTACTCAAGAAAATATTAGGAAAGTAGTTACATTTGAACATATCCAAGAAGCAATTAAGAATAATCCTGATCATGTACAATGTACAAACTGTAAGAAATTTAGAGGTACGATATGGGCAAAGAAAATACCTTCTACAGAACCTTTAAACGAGCATGAAGCTTTTAGTTGGATAGATAAATTCTTTATCAAGAACAAAAAGAACTTTAAACTGTCTACTCATGCAAACAGTACTCTTTCCGTTCAAGAATCAGAAGCTATCATGGATATATGGGAAAAGCAAGACGGGTTTATTCCTGATGTTGTTATTTATGATTATCCAGACATTATGATAGAGCCTAATGTAACTGAGGAACGTCCAAAACAGAATGCAATATGGAAACGAATGCGAGGTGTGTCACAGAAAAGACATGCTTTAGTGATTGCAGTTACACAGGCAGATTCTGATAGTTATGAACGAGATATGTTGACAATGAAGAACTTTTCTGAGGATAAAAGAAAGTTCGGACATGTGACAGCATTTTATGGTTTAAATCAAGATCATACAGGAAGAGAAAAGAAATTAGGAATTATGAGATTGAATGAAATTGTAGTTAGGGAAGGAGGGTTTGAGACTTCCAATCAAATTTATATACTGCAAAATCTAAAAAGAGGGCGACCATTTTTAACATCATACCTATAAATTTATAATTATGAAAGAAACACAGGAAATTCTACTGAAAATGGGATTCTCAAATCCTAATTCAAATGTCTGGAGATCAGAGTAGTTTGGAGTACTTTTATTATTAGATACAGCTACTCCAGAAGATCTTGCAAAATTTATTTATTACAGAGGAGTTAGAAATATTAAAGGAGTAGTTGCTCCTTGAATTTATTTTTAGGTAAGCCAAAAAATAATTTGCATTCTATGTAACTATCTAAATTTTTATATGTACACTTGCTTTACAAACGTATTACACGAGACTATGGTGGAATTGGCAGACACCAACCTAAAACAGTTCGGACATTGAGGTTTAAGAATAGCCGTGCTGATATATGGTTCCTCAGTTCCAGGTTCGAGTCCTGGTAGTCTCACAAATTTTTAATCGGGGGGTATCAAAATGGGTAATGTGCCTGCGGTAACGCGGCCGCAACGTAGATGGTTAACAGACGGGATTTGCTTAAGTCTGCTCGGACACGGAACATCACTGAGGAGTTTGATTCTCCTCCCCTCCACAAGTTCATTCTGATTACGGAGTCTGTTGTTTGGACGGCGGTTCGATTCCGCCCTGCTCCACAGTTCCGTCAAGAGAAGTTAACCCGTCACTTTAGTACGGTTTACTCTGAAGGCAACAGGTGTAGTTCGTCATCTAAACGTGGCACATCAGAGTATTTATAACGGGGCAGCCTGGTTTTGACAGCAATAAGGTGAGTAATTAGTGATTTAATTCACAAAGAATGTTCTGATTACAATCGGCAACGATTATCAAATGAAAGCCGCAGCCTAAGAGGCAGTAGTTTTCCGGTGTGGGTGTCAAAAGCCCACACCTTATTGAAACATTAATAACACTAAAATAGAAAATCATGTTCAAAATTACAAAAGAGTTTACCTGTTGTTCTAGTCATGTATTAAACGGACTACCAAAGGAACACCCTTGTGCCAGATTACACGGCCATAACTACGTTATTAGAGTAGAGTTAATCTCAGACAATCTAAATGATGTAGGCTTTGTATTTGATTACAGAGGACTTGACTACATCAAACAATGGATTGATGAAACAATGGATCACAAACATCTTAATGATGTGTTTGACTTTAATCCTACTGCTGAGAATATGTCAATGCACATCTACCAGATTTTTAAATTGAGTTTACCACAGTTAAATGCAATTGAGATTTCTGAGACACCGAAAACGAATGCTCGTTACTCTTTAGAAAAGTAAACAATGGAAGCTACTCAAATAATCAAAGCGTTTCCAACCTTTACTAAGATTATTGAAAGTGGAAGGTTACCTAAAGCACACATACTCCATGTGTCGGAATTCTTTTGCGACTCTATTCAAGGAGAAGGTGTTAACGCAGGAGTTCCTGCAGCCTTTTTAAGATTGAAAGGATGTGTATTGGATTGTACTTGGTGTGATACTACGGAAGTATGGAGGCAAGGAAATCCTTATACGTTTGCAGAGTTGTTTTGTCTAATGGATGTCTGCGGTTTACCAAACAAATTATTGCACGGGCAACATCTAGTACTTACAGGAGGAAGCCCGTTATGTCAGCAGATGTCTGTGCTGAATTTTATTAATGAGTTTATCAAAAGATACTCATTCTGTCCTTATATTGAGATAGAGAATGAATGTACTATCAAGCCGATGGATGAATTGGTGCATTACATCTCATGTTGGAACAATTCTCCTAAACTTTCCAATTCTGGCAATGATGTAGATGTATGTTACAAACCTGCAATCTTAGAAACTTTAGCTGCTTTAAATAACTCTTGGTTTAAATTTGTTATTACCAGTCAAAAAGAATGGGATGAGATAGATTGTTTATATCTCAGTACAGGTATTATTCAAAGAGAACAAATCATTTTGATGCCTCAAGGCTCTACAAAAGAGGACATTGAAGCAAACAGAGAAATGGTTATTGAGATGGCTATAAAACATGAGGTAAGATATTGTACCAGAGAACACATTATTGTATGGGGGAAGAAAATCGGGATTTAAAAATGAACAAAAAGTTACAGCATATTACGAAAGGGTTATTTACGGTTCATTTTTTACACATTAATTCTATGGAAAAAGAAAAGTCAGAATTATTAAATAAAGTTTCCAGTCTTGTTAAAACTGCTAAAAATTTATTAACAGAAATAAAAGACGATGAAATACAATCCTTTGCCAATTTATCGGAAGAGGATCAGGCTACTATTGAGGGCCAAAAATATGCCCAAACGGCTGCTCTACTTGAGGATATAATTTATTCTTTGGAAGATGTTGTAGAAAACATCCCTAAGGCAATAGAAGACTAATTTTTATCCTTATACTTAAGACTTGTTAATTAGTATTGAATTAATCATTAATCATTAAAAATTCGTTAAAATGAAAGCAAAAGAAAAACTGTTGGTTAAAACCGCAAAAGAATTGAACAAAGTATGCAAACCAGATCCAAAAATTGATCTTGAAGGAACAAAAGAAGAATTGATTACCGGTATTAAAGAAGTTGTTGTACTGATCGAAGAAGGCGACAAATTCTCTGAAGAAGTGCAAGCCGTTATTGATGAGGTTTTAGCAGAAGTTGCTGCAGAAGCAGAAGAGGAAGAAGATGAAGATGTTCCGGAACCTCCTAAAGCTGACAAGAAAAAAGACAAAAAGGAAGACAAGAAAGCTGACAAGAAAAAAGTTGCTGCTCCTGCTGTTGAAGAAGATGACGACGATGAAGAGGAAGATGACGACGATGACGATGACGATGACGACGATGAAGAGGAAGATGCTTCTTTGTATGCTTCAGTAAAAGCTGCTTCCAAACTTGCAGAATTGAAAGCCATTGTTACTGCAAACAAAGACTTCAAAAAACTTGCAAAGATCATAGACACCTTCAAAAATCCGTTTATCTTGAAAAAAGCAATGACCGACATTTTGGAAGAAGCTGATCCTTCTATCCTGGTTAAAAAAGCTGCTGCCGCAGACGCAAAGAAACCGGTTAAGGATCCAAACGCTCCTGCAAAAAAGAATCCGTTTAAAAAAGAACCTGGTGTATTGTCTTTCCAGGAAACTGCGGACAAGTTGTTAGCTGACAAAGCTGATGCAAAAACCATTTTGAAAACCTTCGTTGCGTTATACAAAGAACGCAAATCAATCACAGACGAAAAGTTTGTACAAGGCCGGGCAGACATCTACATGAAGATTGCCAAAAAAGGTAAAGAATAATCCATCCAATTTTTATTTAAATCTAAGTAAGGGAAGTTCGTGACTGTCTTCCCTTATTTTTTAAACTTTAAGAAATGCAAAGAACTATCGTTCAGATAATTGCGGATCAATTGTCGTATATTGGTGAAGATCCAACTAGAGAAGGGCTGTTAGACACTCCAAATCGCATTGTTAAGTCCTGGGGTGAGTTATATTCTGGCTATGGAAAAGATCCTGCAGACTTGCTTACTGTGTTTGAAGTAGGTACTTACAATCAAATTGTTTTATTAAAAGATATTGAAATCTACAGTATGTGTGAACATCACATGCTTCCTTTTTACGGAGTTGCTCATGTAGCTTATATACCCGGGGAACATGTTATTGGGATCTCTAAACTTGCAAGACTTGTAGATATGTTTTCCCGTAGGATGCAAATCCAAGAACGTATTGGAGAACAGGTAACAGACGCTCTAATGCAATATCTGCAACCTAAAGGTGCTGCTTGTATTATTGAAGCTTGTCATATGTGCATGAGAATGCGAGGAGTAGGTAAACAAGGTTCAACTATGGTTACTTCTTCGATGAAGGGAGAGTTTTTTACCAATGCTGCTGCTAAGGCAGAATTAATGCAAATGATAAAATGAAGACAATTTACAAATACTCATTGGAAACAATAAAGAATCAGTTTATTGATCTTCCTGTAGATTCAAAAATACTTTGTGTTCAAACACAAAATGACACTCCTTGTATCTGGGCACTTGTAGATGATGCTGTTGCTGCATTGGAAACAAGAATCATCTACACATACGGTACCGGACATGATATACCAGATGCAGACAATTTAGTTTACATTGGTACATATCAATTGCTGATTGGAAAATTAATCTTCCATGTATTTGAAAAAGTAATAAAATGAAAAAATTTGTAGTAATCACAACAAGTTTTCCAGCCACACATAACTGGCCCTCATGCAACATTCCAGAAGTTTATTATTTAGCATCTGCTCACAGACACGTTTTCCATGTTACCATGAAGTTTAAAATAAAGCACATGGATAGGGATGTTGAGTTTATATCAGAGAAGATGAAAATAGACTCTTTTATTTCTGAGAAATACAGAGACAAACATTTAAAAGAAAAGTCTTGTGAAATGATATCTTGGGAATTAATGGAAAAGTTTAATGCTGATTTTGTGTCTGTCTTTGAGGACGGGGAAAATGGCGCTGAGATTTATAAAGATTAAAAAATTAAAACGATGCAAAAATATTTAAAAATAAACATAATCGATCCTTCATCGACTGAATTCAATCGCGGATCATTTTGCTACGCCCCTTACCTTTGTTACAACTTTTTAGCACCTACAAATGATGTAACTTTGTACGAAAGCTTCCAGCCTGAGGATCTTGACTTAATAACAGACGCTGCTGTTCAAATAGTATGTTTGTGGTCTTACCCACAGATAGAAACTGCGACGTTACTGGCACAAATGTTGCCCTTTATGTATGGTAAAAATAATGTATTCTTTGTAGGGTACACTCCGCTGATTAAACAGTTAGGATTACCTCATATAGAATTGACATTGGGGTTTGATCCTTTACAAGATGAAAACAGTCTTAAAACAGCAATGTTGATGTACCCGGTTTATTATTCTCATTTTAAAAGATTACTTTTAAGTGATTGTGACATGCACCTCAAACACTTGGACAAAGATGAGAAAGTTTACCCGCTGTTTACATCTTACGGTTGTCCGAACGGATGTGCTTTTTGTCCATCGACTACTAACTGTGGTAAACGTAGAATTGAACTTCCTTTAAAGGATGTTTTCAATATGCTCATAATGTGTACTAAACAAGAAATTAAGAACATCCATTTTACGGATGAGGATTTCTTTTATGACATTGACAGAGCAAGAGAAATCCTGTTGTATTTAAACGGAAAAGAAATGCATCTGATTGCATTAGGATCTTCAGACAAGGTGCTTGCTTTTATTGATAAATACGGTGTAGATATTATCAAAAATGCCGGACTGGAAATTATTGAGATTGGATTTGAATCCGGAGATGCAAAAGTTTCACAATCTATGGGACAAGGAAAAGATTTAGATGATTGTGAAAACTTAGCTGCAATTCAACACATGCTGCCATTTAAAATATTCTGGTTGCTGCTTACATTCTTTCCTGGGGAGACAATTAAGTCTTTGAACAAGACAGGAGAGTTTATGCTGGAGAATGGGTTTGAGATGGAAGAGGTTGTTGGTCGACTTCGAACAAATGGTACAAAAGGCGGACTAGGACAATTCTTCCAGAGATACGAAGGAACCTCGATCGATAATGCTGCCAATAAAAAAGGAATGACTTTAACAGAAAGACCTATTAGGTTAGTACCTTCATATTTGCCTCATAGTTTCCTCGAGAGTGTCATTACTGAATACAGCCCGAATTTGCTTGAATCAGCCTTCCCTTATTTAAACTTATACAATGTAACACTTCCTACAAAGGACATTGAAATCGGGATGACAGTAGGCGATTACATATACGGGGAATCTACGTATGTAAAAACACAGATGGCTATCACTTTTGCCATCCTTGCACGTTTCGGAATCATTAAATAATTTATTTAAAATGGTAATACTCAATATTCCTATTGAGCCGCTCGAGGAGCGATACTCAACACAATGGGACAAGTGGTTTAAAGCTGCTTTTGAAACCTCAGGCTTAGATGTTGTTCATGTTTACGGACAGGAAACAAGTGGTAAAATTAACAGTGGCAGTTTCTTGGATGTTATTGAAACAAATCAGTACAAAACATCGCAACTCCAGATGATACTAAAATTTTTGTCTGGGTATGATAAGGAAGAAAAAATAGTATTGTTTTTTCATGATCTTTGGTTTCCTGGGCTTGAGACTATTGCATACATCCGAGAAGGGTTAGGTCTAAAGTATCTCAAGATTTGCGGATGCCTTCATGCAGGCAGTTACGACGAGTTTGACTTTTTGAATAAAAAAGGAATGACTCCTTGGGCAGAGCACATGGAGATGGGTTGGCTTAATGGGATTGTAGACAAGATTTTTGTTGCTACAGAGTTCCATAAAAGACTGCTCATTAAAACAAGGATGTGGAAAAATCCTAATAAGATTGAAGTAACAGGGTTTCCATTCTATACGGATTTTATCAACCCAGAGTTTACAAGAGAATATACTAATCGGGAAAAGATTATTGTATTTCCTCACAGACTTGATGCAGAAAAGAATCCTCAAATGTTTAATAAACTTAAAGCAGACTTAGAGGATGAGTTTTCTGATTGGAACTTTTGTATGACAAAGAAGTTCTGTGACACAAAAGACAGGTATTACCAAATACTTCAAAAAGCATACATTTCTGTATCGTTTGCTGATCAAGAGACCTGGGGTATTGCTATGCAAGAATCTGTTATATGTGGATGCTTACCACTTGTACCAAACAGACTGTCTTATTCCGAAATGTATCTTCCTATTTTTAAATATGATTGTGAATGTGATTTAGTAGACAGAATCAGGATGCTTATTTTGCACTACCCTGACTTATCCATGAATCAACAACATTACACTATTATGAAGAAAGGAAAGGATGCTATTCCAAACATGATTAAAATCATACGAGAATTATGAAACATTCTATCTACGATTACAAAGTCTTTATTGACTGCGGTGCACCTTCTTTGTACAACAAGTTGTCAAGGAATGTATTATCTGATGCTAAAGGCATAATGGGTACTAAAATGAGTGAACGTAAATTTGATGATTACTCATATGTAGACAAACCGGAGTATGCAGCATATAGACAATCTTACATTGATTTCATGCTGAAACATAGTGACGAAGTTAATGTTTACTCCAACTTAGACGTTATTAACAATCCGCAGCTTACCTACAGAAATCAAAAGATTCTTGAGGAGGCAGGCTTGCACCCTATTCCTGTTTGGCATTTAGGGAATGACGTAAAATGGTTAGAGCGTTATCTCAAGTCTTATGACTACATAGCAATCGGAGGTCTTGTACCTAACCCGACAAGTGTTTTAATCCCTTTGCTTGATAAACTGTTTAAAGATCATTTATTAGACAGTGACGGATTTCCAAAAGTTAAGCTTCATGGATTTGCTTGTACCAGTTTACCTTTAATGAAGCGTTACTCTTGGTATTCTGTGGATAGTGCAACTTGCAGAAAACTTGCTAACTTCGGGTCTATTGTAATTCCGATCGAGGATAAAGAAAATCCGATAAGTACTTTCCAAGTATCTGCTAGACCTAAAATCATTAAAGAAAATGAATGTGGGTTTGGTTTAGAAGCTCAAGCAGGTAATTGGCTGGGAGGAATGAGTAAGCATACCAAAAAAGCATTTGACAAACGTCTTGAGAAGTATGGGATGACTATTGATCAATTAGGAGCAAGTATTATCCAACGAGTTGTTTGGAATTATCTCATGTTCTCTGAAGTTATACAGGAAACAGTTCCAAACTGGCCCTGGAGTATGCACACTAGGCAATCAACACCACCTGTACAAGGAGAATGTCCACAATACATGACTTTTTACTTTGCTGGAATATTAAGCAAAAGTGAAGAGGATGAGTTTTGGAAAGGTGTTGCTGTTGAAAGTATCTCTAAATTAAAAGGAACTCTTAGATCCTTTTTCTACGAAAAGAATGCAGAGTATGTTTTATCACTTAAAAATACCTAATCATGGAAGAAGAGTCTCCTACTAATCAGACGGCTGCTTATGTTGTTTCAATAGTAGCTTTACTTTTATCAATTTTGAGTTTATTTTTAACAATCTGTAATAATACCTAATCATGTCAAAAGAAAGTAATTCAACATCCGGTATAAGTTTCTTTACCGTTTTATTTATTGTGTTTTTGATTTTAAAATTAACACACACAATTGATTGGTCCTGGTGGTGGGTAACTGCTCCTTTATGGGGAGGTGTTGCTGCCGTAATTCTTGTTCTTGTTTTAATTGTTATGATTTCTGTCATCTTTAAAAGATAAGAACATGGGACTGTTTCCAGAAGAAGAGAAAAAAGGATCAGGCTACAAAGGAGGATCAGATAAGAACTTATCTGACATCCACTCCTACGTTCTTCCTTTATTGAAAAAAGCAGGATTTGAGTGTCTTAAAGACAAGTCTGACGGTACAAGTAACAAACAAAGGATCTACTTTGGTAAAGATAAAAACAACTATTTATTGACTCAGATTATTGTTGTAGAAACTTTGCACAATATTGACAGCAGAGCCAACAGTAATATTTCTGAGGAAATGGTTGACAAAACTACCGAAGAAGAAAGAGTCGAAGCTCAATTACAGTATCTCTTGAAAAACAAAGTGTTCTTACTTTTGTATGTCAAACAGAGTAACAGGTACGTTCTATTTCCTTATACGGACATTCCTAAAGAACATTATGAGTTGACATACAGAGGACGCCCAGACAGGAAAAACAGGATGTGGATACCTGCAGAGTACTTACCAAAGTTTAAAAGAGTGTCTGAATTAGAAAAAGATCTTAAAATGTATCTAAATACCAAATAATGGAAATTAACAGAATTGATCTATTAAAAGCATTGGAGATTGTCAAACCAGGACTTGCAAACAAAGAGTTGGTAGAACAATCTACCTCATTTGCATTTATGGGAGACAAAATTGTCACATACAATGATGACATCTCTATTGCACACCCAATAAAAGGGTTAGAATTAACCGGTGCTATCAAAGCAGAAAAACTTTATCAGATTTTAGGTAAGTTTTCTACTGATACAGTAACCATGGACATCAAAGGTAGTGAAATACTTTTAAAGTCTGGTAGAGCGAAAGCAGGTTTAACTTTGCAGCAAGAAATCAAACTTCCTTTGGAAGAGGAAATTGCCTACAAGGAAAAGTGGAAAGAACTTCCAAAACAGTTTTTAGAAGGAATTAACCTTGCTATGCCTTGTGCTTCAAGGAATATGTCCCGTCCTGTTTTAACCTGCATACATATCAGGAAAGATGGTATTATTGAGTCCTCAGACGACTTAAGAGTTATGCAGTACACAATGTCTGAAAAGATGCCTTTAGACAATATACTGTTACCTGTACCAGCTGCGGTAGTTATGTACAAACTGAAGCCTACAAAAGTAGCAAAAGGAAACGGATGGATTCACTTTAAGAATGAAGCAGGTACTGTTTTGTCTTGCAGAGTATTCTCAGATAAGTTTCCAAATACAGATCCTATACTTGACATGAAAGGTACAAAGTTTACACTACCTAAAGAGATTGCAGGTGTGTTAGACAGAGCTGCTGTCTTTGCTAAAAGGGATCACATGTTGGATGAGACTGTTCAAATCACTTTAGAAAGTAAAAAACTAAAGATGAAAGGAGAGTCTGAGTCAGGATGGTTTGAGGAGTCTGTTGACATGGATTACAAAGGTGAGGAAGTAGAATTCTTTATTACCCCATACTTACTGAAAGGCATTATTAATCAGTCCTTAGAAGGCAGATTAGTTACTAACAGACTAAAGTTTAAAGGACCAAATTGGGTGTATGTCTCAGCTTTAAAAGCATTGAAAAAATGATACGTTCAAGAAACAAAGAAATAGAATACACAACTGATGAGAAACTGCATTGGGTTTTTAAATACTTGATTAAGAAGTTAGAACCAGAAGTTGTAAATATTTTCACTAAAAGACATCAAGTATGTTACGGAGGGGTTAAATCACCAATGCCTCTTTCTTATTATGCTTGCAAATGTGAAACAGAAAACTTTCCTGAAAGTATTCCTTTTCCTTTTAGTGGAGTCTATGTTGATGTTTCTAAAAAGAGTATTACTATTCTAAGTGACGATTTCTATTATAAATTTCCTCCGCAGTTACTTGTGGAAGTTGCTAACCGATTTAAATAAAATGAACCACGCAAAGAAATACTTCCAAGTTCTTAGAGATAACGAAAAATTATCCCTACCAGGAATGCAAACATTAAAACGAATAGAAGAAGAATTTGACAAATTATGTCTGCATGAGCACATCAATAAGTTAACCTGCAAAGAGTGTAAGAAATTTAACGACAAAATAAACAATCATGAATGTAGAAACCAATGAACTAAGAAGGGAACGTCCTGATATAAATGATCCTGAATTTGAGAAGTTTACCCCTGTTCCGGACAATTTGCAAAAAGAAGCAGAAGAGGTTTTAGGTGATAAAGATTCTGTATTTTTACCTATGGACACAAAAAGTCGTTTGGCACGCTGGGCAAATAAAATCAGAGTTAAACAATCCAAAAGCATACATAAATGACCGGCTTCTTTTCACAAAAAGAAACAGAATCTAAAGATCGTCCAGGAGGTAGGAAATATACCTGCATTGCATGTGGAGCCTATAAAACTTGTGATCATTCTAGGATGGAAGCTTTCGGGGATTTTGAGAAAGAAATCCTTATTGTAGGTTCCGGAATAGAAAAGATTGATGATAGAGTAGGTAAACCTTTCCAAAGCAGATACGGTGTACTGTTAGAAAGGACTTTAGAAAATCTAGGTGTTGATCTTTTTAAAGATTGCTTGAGCATTAATGCTTGCCGCTGCTATGTTGAGGACAAGGAAAACAGTTGCCGCATACCAACTAATTATGAGGTAGAATGCTGCCGAAAAACGCTTTTAAAGTTAATAGAGGATAAAAAGCCTAAGCTAATAATTATCCTCGGGAATTCAGCTTTATTCAGCCTCATAGGACATCGTTGGAAGAAGGACTTAGATAAAATTGACAAGTGGCGGGGCTGGACTATCCCTGATCAAGATTATAAATGTTGGGTTTGCCCAACTTATGAACCTAAGCAAGTGTATCAATGGCAAAGGGATGAATTGACAGTAATTTGGAAAGAGGATTTAAAAGAGGCAATCAAATGTCTAGATGTTCCTTTTCCTGTACACAAAGAACCTACTATCAAAATTATTGAAGATTTGTCCGTACTGTCTAAGATCAGAGGTACTGCTGCATTTGATTATGAAACAACAGGCATCAAACCTCATGCTCCAGGACACCGTATTGTTTGTTGCTCTATTGCTACCAGTGAAGATTTTGCGTATGTATTTATGATGCCTAAGACAAAGAACGGAAGACAGCCTTTTGTTGATTTCCTTTTAAATCCTAAAGTCAGGAAAATTGCACAGAATATGAAATTTGAGGAAACATGGTCTAGTGTACGTTTAAAGACTCCTGTAGTCAATTGGCACATGGACACAATGTTAATGACACATTGTTTAGACAACAGATCCTCAATCACAAATGTAAAGTTCCAAACGTATGTTAGATTCGGAGTTGTTGATTATGCTTCTGAAGTTGCTCCTTATTTAAAAGCGGATGACAATGATAACGGTAATGCAATTAATAAAATTGATGAACTTCTTAAAATACCGGGAGGGGAAGAAAAGTTATTGATTTACTGCGGTTATGATTCTATTTATGAGTTTAGATTAGCAATGTTACAAAAAAGTCTAATACCATGAAAACAGTAATGAAATGTACAATTAAAAAAATAGACATTAGATTAGTGGATTGGAATTACCCAATGTTTCCAGGTACTAATTTTATTGTGCTTCTTTGTCATCCTCATGAGAGTAATGAACAAGCGTACCAGAAATGTCTTAAACGTATAGAAGAGAATAAATTACAGTATGCTCAGACAATGCCTAGTTGCTTGGACAGGAAAAAGGCAGAAAGAAGATTCTTTAAAATTGTAAAAGCTGCAAACCTAAAACAAATAGAATTTCATGAATGTTAGTCCAACAACACCTCAAGCCTATAAACTACTCCATGACGGAGTACTGGCTTTATCTAGGGCAGAGCAACAAGGATTGAGAGTTGACGTGCCTTACATTATTAAGACAAAGGAGTATTTGACTTCTGAAATGGAACGTATAGATGCAGACTTTAAAAAGACTACATTTTTTAAGGACTGGACTAAATCCTCTACCAAAGCAATAAACGTCAATAGTGGAGATCAGCTTGCAGACTTTCTGTACAAGACTAAAGGAATTAAACCTCCAAGAGAAACTAAAAGCGGGAAGGGATCTACGAATGATGAAACAATGAAGGAATTAAATATCCCAGAGTTAAATGAGCTACTAAAGAAAAAGCAGCTTAAAAAACTTCGGGATTATTTAAACGGAATTGAACGAGAACAAGTCAACGGGTACATCCATCCTGTGTTTAACTTGCACCTTGCACAAACATTTAGAAGCAGTTCTGATAGCCCGAACTTCCAAAATATGCCTAACAGAGACAAAGAGGCTATGAAGATTGTTCGGTCTGCAATTTATCCAAGACCTGGACACATGTTAATGGAGGCTGACTTTAGTGGGATTGAAGTACGTTCAAATGCCTGTATAAACAAAGACAAAAACTTAATAAAGTACATTGAGGATCCTACAACTGACATGCACGGAGACATGGCTGAGCAGCTCTTTAAACTAGATAAGCTAGATAAAAGTATTACTGGGCATGGGGTGTTGCGACAGGCTGCGAAAAACGCTTTCGTGTTTCCAGAGTTTTATGGGAGTTATTATAAAAATTGTGCTGAAGGTTTAGTCGGGCATTGGGGAGAGCTTCCAAAAGGGAAATGGAAACCTGGGATGGGCATACCAATTGGGGATGCTAAATTGTCTGATCATTTAATATCTCAAGACTTAACTAACTTTGATAAATTTGTTCAACATGTTAAAATGACTGAGGAAGACTTTTGGGGTAACAGATTTATTGAGTATGCAGAGTGGAAAGACAAATGGTGGAAAAAGTATCAAAAGAAAGGGTATTTTGACATACCTACAGGATTCCGATGTGTTGGTTTGATGGACAAGAAACAAGTATGCAATTACCCAGGACAAGGATCTGCTTTCCATTCATTGCTTTGGAGTTTTATTGCTTCAGATGCTAGGATGCAGAAAGAGAAATGGGATACAAAACTTGTCGGACAAATCCATGACAGTATTGTCTTAGATGTGCATCCGTCAGAAAAAGACTACATTAAAGAAACCATTAATCAAATTTTAACAAAAGAGTTACCAAAAGCATTTGAGTGGATTATTGTACCAATGGAAATCGAAATAGCAGAATACCCAATAGACGGTAGTTTTGCAGAGAAAATAAAAGACTAAAACCTTACTACTATGGCTAACCTTAAATTTACGGAAGATGGACGAGAGATTATTTCTGTTTATAAATACGGGTATGAGTATGTCTTGTATGAGGCTGCTGTAAGGAAACAGTATTGTCCAAATCACATTGGACCTCAACTTCCACAACCTTGTTTTATGGGATATTATAATTTCGGACTTCATGCCTGTAAAAAAATGACTACTTATCAATTAAAAAAACTAAATTTTAAACAACATGAATGAATTAAAACCGATGTGTGCTTGTGGATGCGGAGGGTATATTAATTTAGGAAGAAGGTTTCTTTCTGGGCACAATTTTAACCACCACACTGGTAATAATAGAATCTACACAGGATTGTCCATCGAACAAAAATTGAAAAGAAGTGTCTCAAATAAGGGAAAGAAGAGATCTGTAGAATCTTGTAAAAATATAAGTGATTCTTTAAAAGGAAGAAAGCTTTCTGAAACACACAGATTAAATATATCAAATTCTAAGAAAGGAGTGTCTTTAAATTTAACGGAAGATCAATATAGACAAAGAAGCGAATCTCGTAAAGGAGAAAATAACCCTTTTTATGGAAAGGTTCATAAAGGGGATTCTTTAACAATTTGTAAAAATGCAAGATTAGGAATATTACATACAGAAGAAACAAAAAAGAAAATAAGTGACTCTGGAAAAGGTAGATGTCATAGTAAAGAAACAATCTTAAAATGTAGTTTAAGAAAAATAGGATCTTTAAATCCTAATTACGGTAAAATTTACTCTGAAGAAGAAAAAAAGAAGTTTGGAAATAAAAATGAGAAACATCCTAATTGGAAGGGTGGGATAGGTAGACTACCTTACTCTTCTGATTGGAATAAAGATAAGAGATTAGAAATTAAGGAAAGAGACGGTTATGTTTGTCAGAATGTAAATTGTAAAAATGTTACAGACACACTAACAGTACATCACATAGATTACAACAAGAAAAATTGTGATAATCAAAATTTGATTACTTTATGTGTCAGTTGTAATGTAAGAGCAAACTATAATAGAGAATATCATCAACAGTTTTATCAAGAATTAATAAAATTTAATTATGAATCAAGAAAAATCAAATGTGGGTCCTTTATACATTAGATATCGTCCTACATCTTTTTTAGAAGTAAAAGGTCAGTCTGAAATAATTTCTATTTTAGATAAAATGGTACTTCATTCTAGCACCTGTCCTCATGTATTTTTATTTCATGGAGAAACAGGTACAGGAAAGACAACATTAGGAAGAATACTGGCCAGTAAATTAGGTTGCAAAGGTAATGATTTAACAGAGATAAATTCCTCAGATTTTAGAGGTATTGATTCTGTTAGGGACATTATTAAGTCTTCACAATATGCTCCAACATCAGGCAGATGCAAAGTGTATTTAATTGATGAGGTTCATAAGTGGACAAATGATGCTCAGAATGCTTCATTAAAGATACTTGAGGATACTCCAGATCACATTTACTTCATTCTGTGTACAACAGAACCTAACAAATTAATACCGGCAGTAAAAAGCAGGTGTCAAGAGTTCCAGGTTAAAGTGCTTTCTGATACAGAAATGAAGGGATTGTTGAAAAGTATTGTTAAAGCTGAGGATGAGAAAGTTGACAAAGAAGTGTATGAACAAATCATACAAGACAGTCTTGGACATCCTAGAGCTGCAATCAACATACTTGAAAAAGTACTTGCTGCTGATAAGGATGACAGATTGGAAACTGCTAAACAACAGGCAGCAATACAATCTCAGGCAATAGAGCTTGCCAGATTATTGACAAAAAAAGGATCTAATTGGCAACAGGTTAATTCTGTTTTAAGAGGTCTTAAGACAGAGGATCCTGAAGGAATCAGAAGGGTTGTGTTAGGTTATGCTCAAGCAATACTTTTAAACAAATGGGATGAGCAATGTGCTCTGGTTTTAGAGTGTTTTATGGAACCTAACTTTACAAACGGATTTCCACAACTCACATACAATTGTCTACAAGTAATTAAAGGATAAAATATTTTGTAAAAAATCCTTGTTTGTTAATTTTATTTTTATTATATTGCATACCAATCCTAAAATCATAAATTATGGGTAAACTCAATTACAAAGAGGATTTAGACATAAATCCTGACGCACTAGATCTCGAATGGTTGCGTCAATCATCTTTAATGATGAAGTACACCAAACTTGCTGCAAAGGCTAACAGAGAAGTTGATCGAGCAAAAGAGAAACTAGATGTTACCAAAGCTGGATTAGACAAAGCAATTAGAAAAGATCCTCAACAATATGAGATTGAAAAACTTACTGAAGGTTCTGTATTTGCTGCAATAATTGTTCAAGGTAGTTATACCGAAGACAACGGATTATATCTACAAGCAAAGTATGAAGCAGACATGGCTAAAGGTGCTGTCCGTGCTCTAGAGCATAAAAAGGATTCTTTAGAAGGTCTGGTTAAACTTTATCTATCAGGATACTTCTCTGGACCTAATGTTCCTAAAATGCTTAACAGAGGTTGGGAACAAGAAGAGAAACAAAAGTCTTCTGATGAGAAAGTTGCAAGTAAATTCAATAATCGTAAAAGAGAAAAATAGTGTTAATTTTTTAAATTAAAAACAAATGGCAAAAGGTAAAAAGAGTAGTTTCAGAGGTAAAGTAGCTAGTGATTCAAAAAGACAGCAATCACAAGGGTCTTCTTACGGTCACTTAATGTTACCAAAAGGTGTAAGTGTATTCAGTCCTAAACCTGGAAGTAAAGTTAAATTGGACTTCATGCCTTATGAAGTAACGGATGAGAAACATCCAGACAAAAATGCGGATTTGGACATTGCAGTTGTTGGAACATTGTGGTACAAACGCCCATACAAGGTACACAAGAAAATCGGTTCTGATGAGGATACGGTTGTGTGTCTTGCCTCTATTGGTAAAAAATGTCCGATTTGTGAATACAGAGCTAAAAGACAAGCTGCCGGTGCAGACAAAGAAGAACTTGCTGCATTGAAACAGTCTTTGAGAGTTCTTTATGCAGTTATTCCTTTGGATAGCAAAGAGCACGAAGTTAAACCGTATCTCATGGACATCAGTCAATACTTGTTCCAAAACTTGTTAAACGACGAGTTGGAAGAGGATGAGGACTACCAAGTGTTCCCAGACCTCGAAGAAGGTTTATCTTTAAAAATACGTTTTGACAGTTCTACAATTGGGTCGTCTAAACCGTTTGCAGAAGCAAGCAGGATTGACTTTGAGAAAAGGAAAAAGCCTTACAGTGAAGACATTCTAAAAGACGTTCCAAATTTGGACAAAGTCTTAAAGATTTTGACTTATGCTGAGCTTGATGCAAAATTCCTGGAAATGGATCCTGAGGACATTGGCAAGGATGATAATGATGACGCTCCAAAAAAGGACAAAAAGAAAGACAAGAAGGATTCTAAACCGGAAAAGGAAGAAAAATCTGATCGTAAAAAGAAAAAAGTAGAAGAGGAACCTGAGGAAGAACCGGAAAAGGAAGCTGCAGAAGATATGTCTTTGGAAGATGCTATCGGAGAAGCTGAGGATGTGGAAATGCTGTTGGAGATTGCTAAAAGTGACGATGTTTTCAAAAAGCATATGAAAACACTCAAAACAATTACCAAAAAGAAACTGTTAAAGACAGAAATGCTTGCAATCCTTGAATCTGCAAAGCCTGTTGAGACAGAGGACGATGACGATGACGACGATGATGATGATGCACCGGAATTGTCTTGGGAAATGTTGGAAGAGATGTCTTACAACGACATGAAAACTCTTTGCAAAGAAGGCAAACTTACAACTAAGGCTAAAGATTATGATGACGATCTTCTGTCTTTGCGTAAAGCTATTGCAAAAGAGTTGAACATTGAAGTTCCTAAGGCAAAGAAAGTAGCTGAGGAAAAAGGAGGTAAAAAAAAAGTAAAGGAGGAAAAGGAGGAGAAGAAGAAGACCTCCCCTTCTAAAGAAAAGTGTCCAAACAAACATCAGTTCGGAGTAGATACCGACAAGTTTAAAGATTGTAATGATTGTCCTCTTTGGGATGATTGCTTAGATGCAAAAGAGTCTAAAAAGAAATAAATCATGCCAATTTTAAAAGTATTCCATAAAGAATGCAAAGACTTAAATAGTGCAAAACACCTGGGGGTAAAATTGCCCCCGGGTCTTGCGAATACATTAAATTTGTATTCTTTGGCAAACGGATCTTCCAAGACAAAATTAATCATCAGTCTTGTTGAGAAATGGGAAGCTGGAATTGACAAAGAAAAACTCATTACTAAAATATCTGATAGATGTCTTACACTTTGGAAATTAAAAAAAGCTAAAGATAGTGGTACATTAATTCGCATATTTAAGGAAGAGTTGATTGCAGAGTTAGAATGGAAAGGTTTATCGGAAGACACAATCAAATCTATTTTAATAAATTTCAATAATGGAACGAAGTAGAACCACATTATCCAGTCAAATGAGACAAAGAGTAAAAGAAGAAGTTAAAGAAAAGAAAGAATACGATGGTGACTTTGGGACTGTATTAAGCACGGGCAGTACCTTGCTTGATTTAGCCATATCAGGGGGGAGAATTAGAGGAGGAGGCTTGCCCGGAGGTATATTTGTAGAGGCGTTTGGGCCCTCAGGGTCGGGCAAGACAGTACTACTGTCAGAGATTGCCGGTGCCGTACAAAGAAAAGGTGGGGATATAATGTTTGCTGATCCCGAAGCAAGACTTAATCAACAGTTCGCTTCCATGTTTGGTTTAACATTAACTGAACAAGGGTACAGTAGACCAGATACAGTTGTTGAGCTTTTCAAATCTGCAAACTCCTGGGAACCTGCTCCTACTAAAAAGAAAGCTATTAATGGAATTTTTGCTGACTCCCTTGCTGCATTATCTACCGAACTAGAAATGGAAAAGGTAGAGGGCGATAAAATGGGAATGAAACGTGCAAAGGATTTCAGCGAACAACTTCGTAAATTTTGTCGCGTTATTGCTGAGAAAAACTATATTATGGTTTGTAGCAATCAAATTAGACAGAATGCTGACGCTGGACCTTACGGAGAAAAGTATTCTACACCTGGCGGAGTGTCTGTGGGATTCTATTCCTCTTTGAGATTAAAGTTTACCAAACCTTCTAAAATCAAAGACAAACAAAAAGTCGTAGGTAAGGAAGTTTCCAGGGTAATGGGGATTGAGGTAGAGGTAGAAGTTTATAAATCAAGTATTTGGAAACCTTATCATACTGCTCCACTTTACATCTTATTTGACTATGGTATCGATGACATTCGTGCCAATTTACAGTACATTAAAAACTTTACCAAGAATACCACATATACGGTAAATGGTGCTAAATTGACTGCTTCGTTGGAAGAATCAATTAAGATGGTTGAGAAACAAAGTCTCGAAAAAGAACTTAAAGAACAAGTTATTGATCTTTGGGAGGAAATTGAGGCTAAGTTTGAACAAGTCAGAGAACCTAAAAAGAGATAAGTTATGTTGACAAAGAATAGTGCTACGTGGTTTCAAAGAAGGAAGAACTTCATTATGGATGCTGTATTGTATGCTGTTCTTCTTTATGTTTACGGATTTATGCTTTTTATGGCTTTCAATTCTGCAAGGTTTGTTTTTAAATTCTTTGTAGAATGATACGGACAAGAAAAAAGTCTACAGAAGGATTGTGCTGGACAATAGGTTATTTGATCCAGTACAATCCTCCTGCATTGTTTAAATTAATGACTCTAGAACGTGCCTTGGATTCCGTAAATTGGTTTCCTTGTCCACTGCCTAATTATTATTACATTTTTAGAGTGTCAAAAAAAGGCAAGTACTACGTCAGATATAAGATGTATGGCAATCAATGGAACATTTGTCTACCATCTATTAAATATAAACAGAAAAAACCAATACCTTACAATTTAACCTGGGTAAGATGAGAAGAACTTACAAATGTCTTGTGATAGAAGGATTTACTTCTTTTATTGATAAAGTTACTGTAGATGACATAGACCCTATCAGGAACATTAAAAATGAATTGGTAAAGTACAACATATCGCAAAATCAAAAAGAACTTCCTCATCGTAGATTATTAAGAATACGAACAGCCTAAAACCTACAAATGACAATCAACTACTATGTTGTCCAGGAAAACAAACTTAAAGAAAGACAAAACAAATTTCTATTCTCAGACGATACTAAGGTAGAATTGTTTGTTGGATCAGAAGTTGCATTTAAAAGAAAAACATATAAAGTGATGGAAATAGGCATCCAAAGAGTAAGCCTTGTTCATGCACTTTGTTACGAAGTTAAGAAACCAAAAATACCAATAATATGGAAAGAAGATCCTTCTTTAGAAACCTAGCTGCTTTAGGTGTTATTGCAGCATCTCCGAAAATACTGCAAGAAATACAAGCTGCAGAAGCACCAATTGTTCCTAAGAAAATTATTCCAGAGGTAAAAACTCCGACTCCTATTGTTACAAGACCTAATAAAGAAGAAGCAATATTAGGAGAGGTTCAAATATATTCTTTAAAAGGAGAGTACATTTGTAATTTATATTCAGCAACGGTTTCCTCTTCTTTTGAACCTATACAGGTTGGACATGAATATATTCAAGGAAGACAATCTCACATGATGAAAGGAACCATGGACAATTACTATGCTCACCAATTATTAGCATCGGATGAAGCTGTTCATTGTAAAATAAATCAAGTAGAAGATATGTTGATTTCTTTTAATGCCTATATAACTGAATGCACACAAATAAATTCCACAGAGTTTATAAGGTGTGAAACCTCTTTTGCTATTTCAGGAATGATTACAATTGAAGACACAGACAAAAAAGATTATTGGAAACCTAAATCACAAAATACTTAAGATGGAACGTAAAAGAACAAGAACACCACATCCAGAATTACCTAAAGTAGATGCCCAGCATCAGAAAAGCAGTTACAACATTTTAGCAATAGATCCTGCCACACATTGCGGATGGGCTACATCAAGAACAGTCTACGGTGTTTGGGATTTAACTGCTAAGAGAGACGAGTCCGCAGGTATGCGATTAATCAGACTTAGATCTAAAATGCACGAAGTGATTAATTCAGAGAAAATTAATCTTGTAGTATTTGAACGTCCTGGAGGACAGTTTAAAGGTGCAATAATTGTCCAGTCAGAATTACAGGGACAGATTAAAGTAGTTTGTGAAGATCTAGGTATTAATTATAGAGCATATTCCTCAAAGGAAATGAAAGTAAAAGCTACTGGTAAAGGTAATGCTGGAAAGCCTGCTATGATTGCTGCCGCTCATTGTTTACTTCAATATCCAGGTAAAAATGATAATGAGGCAGATGCTTTGTGGCTGTTGGAATTAGCTAAATCAGAATACAAATGACAATCCAGAGATTAACAATCGAGAACATTCAATCACATAAACACTCGGAGTTAGAATTCCATCCAGGTGTTAATGTAATTGTCGGAACTTCTGATTGTGGAAAGACTGCAATTATAAGATCCTTAAAGTTAGCAGCTTTTAACAGACCGTCTGGAGATGGTTTACGTTCTAATTGGGGTGGACGTTCTTCTGTTGCTGTATTACTTGCTGACGGAAACCTTATTACTAGGGTTAAAGACAAGCGAGAAGAGTATTGGTTAAATGATACTGAGTTTAGAGCGTTTGGATCAGAAGTACCAAAAGAGATTTCAGAGACTCTAAACTTTAGTGAAATCAATCTACAGAATCAAATGGACAGTTCTTTCCTGTTAAGTTCAACGGCAGGAGAGGTTGCTTTACATTTTAACAAGATTGCAAAAATTGATCAGATAGACAAAGCAATTACTACAATCAATGGTAAAATATCCAAACTAAAATCTGATATTGAGTATACCAAAAATGATGTTGAAAAACAGAAAGAGGATTTGCTTAATTACGAGTTCTTAGAAAAGTTTGAGATAGAGGTTGAGTCTTTAGAATTATTAACTAAGCAGGTTAAAAGTTTTAAAGGTAATTGCAGCGACTTAACTGTTTTGCTTTCTAACATTGAAGAAGTGCAAGAATCCATTGAAGAAACAAAGAAAGTACTTGCATTAGATAAATACGTTACAGAAGCAATAGGCTTGCGAAATCTTTGTGAAACATCCTTAATCTCGCAAGGCAAGTTAATCTCATTGATTAAAGGCATTAAATTGACAGAAACGGATATTGAAGAAAGGACAGCTTTGTTAGGATTGCAACCTGAGGTAGAGAAACTGTTGAAGGATATCAAAGTTGTAGAAACTAAAAAAGCAGAATGGAATACTTTTTATCGGTTTATAGTGAACATCAAAAGTACCATAACTGATTTAAAGACAACTCAAATTCTCTTGCAATCCAATTTGGATATTTTTGCAAAAGAAATGCCTGACGTTTGCCCGTTATGCGGAACAAATTTATTAGATAATCCTTACGGGGATCTTGAAGGAATGCACAAACATTTTGAAGACTAAAAATGGAACGTCAAAGGAATAATATAACCAAAGAAGTAGATGCTATACTAACGGCAGATTGGCATTTGCGACTAGATACTCCTATTTGTAGGACAGACAACTTTCCTAAAACAGAATGGGGAAAAGTAGATTTTATTTCTGCATTGCAAAGGAAATATCAATGTCCTGTGTTCCATGCTGGAGATTTATTTGATAAATGGAATCCTAGTGCAGAGCTATTGTCTGAGGCATCTAAACACATGCCAGAAAACTTCTTTTCTGTTTATGGGAATCACGACACACCGCAGCACAATCTTGAACTTGTTTATAAATGCGGATTGTACAATTTAATGATAAACGGAAAAGTTTCAGTTCCACAGAACGGACATTGGAATCAATCATTAGGTGACGGCAGGACAGGTTGGATTGTTCGTGGAAGACAATTAACCATGCAGCACATTATGACATACCAAGGATTAGAGCCTTGGCCGGGTTGCACAGATCCTAAAGCTGCAAAGCTATTAAGGAAATATCCGCAATTTGATTTAATACTAACAGGAGATAATCATCAAGCATTTGTTGAAGAACACAAAGGCAGATTACTTGTTAATCCTGGATCTATATTTCGCATGGATGCAGATCAAATTGATTTTAAACCTCGTGTTTATCTGTGGCACGCTGCGGATAATACAGTTACACCCATATATATTCCAATCGTTAAAGAGTCAGTAAGTCGGGAACACTTAGATGTCATTAAGGAAAGAGAAAATAGGATAGATGCTTTTATTTCTAAGTTAAATGGAGATTGGAAAATATCAATGTCTTTTGAAGACAACCTTGAGCAATTCAAAAAATTGAATAAAGTTAAATCAAAAGTAATGACTATAATCTATGACGCTTTATGAAAAAACCATGCTTAACCCGAAGACAAAGAGTATTTTTAGAATGGCACAGAACCAATGTTATTAAAACCTCTGAAGGTGCTCTTATAGAGCATAAACTATGTTGGCTCCGGCTTTTTAGAGAAATTAGAAAACTATTAGAAAGATGATAATCACTCCATTGGAATTATTGCAGAAGCAGTTGTTGGAATTAGAAAGGGATAAAGAAAAATCACAAGAGATGTTTACCAACAGAGTAATAGGTCAGCATACTCATTTGATGCATTTGTCTAATCTAGAACCTGCAATCAAAGAATATAAATTAGCTATTTTTAAATTAAACGAATCACATTTTTAGTCATGACTGAAACTCAATTATTAAAATTAAAGAAAGAGATTGACAACTCAAAAGAGGAAGTCTCTCAGAAAAAAGGACAGCTTACAGCATTACTGACTCAGCTCAAAAATGATTGGGGTTGTGATACTGTAGAAAAAGCTGATAAGAAATTAGTCTCTATGAAGACAGAATATCAAAAAATGTCCGATGCTTTAGAAAAGGGATTGGAAGAACTTGAGGAAAAATATGAGGCTTTATGACAACTGCAACCCAATTAAGACAAAAATTAGAACAAGCTAAAGGGAGAAAACTTCAGATTGAAAAGAATCTAAAACAACTGAAGGGAACCTTAAAGAGTTCTAAAAAGTCTTTAATACGACATGAGCAAGCTAGGGAAATTGTCAGAGAAGTGGGAATGAAAACTCAACAGCAATTACAGTTCCATATTTCTGACATAACCTCTTTAGCTTTAGAATCCGTATTCTCTGATCCTTATGAACTTTCTGTAGAGTTTGTTCAAAGGAGAAATAAAACAGAATGTGACTTAATGTTTGTTCGAGACGAGTGTAAAGTTAAGCCTTTAGATGCTGCTGGAGGTGGAACTGTTGATGTTGCTGCATTTGCTTTGAGGATAGCTTCTTGGTCTATGCTTGAGGATGCTTCATCGAACACAATTGTCTTAGATGAACCTTTACGTTACCTTTCTGTTGATTGTCAAGAACGTGCTTCCCAAATGATAAAAGATCTGTCTACTAAATTAGGTATTCAGTTCATTATTGTTACACATGAAGAAACTTTAGCTGCATACGCAGACAGGGTATTTGAAGTATCAATTAAAAAAGGAATCTCAAAAATCAAATCATCATGAAATTCATTATTAAAAGGGCAGTAAACAAAGAATGGTTCTTCATCATTACTGCAAAAAATGGACAAACATTAGCAACGAGTGAAACGTACAAAAGAAGAGGTGGTTGTCTTAAGGCTATCAAATCTATTGTTAATCATTGTGCTGAAGCAGTGGTTATAGACTTCCAAATTTAACATCTATGACACTCTCTAAAGTCAGAACGATGATGCGGAAAGGTATTGATCGTTCTATAGACAATTATGAAGTAACAATTCTTACAGTATTTGTTTTCATCATAATGTTGTACATGATATTTTTCTAATATGATATCTCCATTACACGACATAAAAGATTCTCATGAGCTTTTAGCAGTATTAAAAGCAATGAAAGCTCTAAAGAATGAAGTTTATTTTGGAGATGTAGAATACTCTATAATAGAAAAATATCTGCATTATTTATACAGCATAGGGTTTCATCAAGGAATGCGAACAAAAGCACCTACTAGGATGGTGTATCAATTTACATTAGACGGGGATTATGTTGATAAGCATGACAGTGCTGTTCAAGCTTCTTTAAAATTAGGTGTGCATAAAGGAACAATTTCAAATGCGATTAGAAGAGGGTTTAATTGTAAAGGGTTTTTATTCAGTTACAAAAAAGCCCCGGACACGACAACCGGGGCTTTACAATAATCAAACAATTAAAAAACTGAGAAAAATTACCGCTTATTTTTGGTTATTGGATAATGTTGTTATTGTGTCGTCCTTCTTTGAAGAATTAAAACTACTACCAAAATAATAACCTAAGATTATTGTTGCTGTAGGTAGCAGTCCTCCTGCAATTGGGTATAGGATGTCTTTATTATTTGTCGGAATCTCTACAAAAATTAAAACCCCTACAATTGCAAAAATCAAGAATAAAACCAATGCAGCTATAATATCTTTGATTGTTACCTTTTCCATACCATTTGTTTTATCGGGTTCCTAAATAAAATCCTGCTCCCGCTCCAACCACCATCCACACCCAGGGTTTTTCATACCAACGTATTTTATTTTCTATTGTTATAGAGTTTGCAGTAATTACTACCGCATTAGGATCAGACAAATATGCACTCACAACATAACTCTTTCCTTTTTTGGTAGTTACAATGTCTATTCCCGTCTTGTACTTGTATGCAAATTGCATATTTTTATCTATAATGTTTCCTTTAAGAAAAAGGAACTTATTATTCCAGTCGAATTCAGCCGCTTTTATAGTGTCGGTATTACTTACATACACAGTATCCTTCAAAGGCGTAGAACCGTGGCTTTCTGCACTGATTTGTAATTTTAAAGCATCTGTAATATCCCGCCATTTTATATCCCTAGCTTTTAAGTCCTTTATCTCAAATCCAGCCGCC